>Ga0222662_1000494_pt1 | contig 31346 bp, 22 predicted proteins | sample AntAcemetagen600_FD_179821 | JGI IMG/M metagenome (GOLD analysis project Ga0222662, IMG submission 179821) | Saline water microbial communities from Ace Lake, Antarctica - #600 | ecosystem: Environmental > Aquatic > Non-marine Saline and Alkaline > Saline | place: Antarctica: Ace Lake... | reverse complement strand
CCTGCAGCAGGGGTCGAGAGCAAGGTGGGGGGCCGGGGGTCGTTCGAAGTCGGTTACCTCTGTAGAATGATCGGAATGCCAACACCACGCGCCCCAAAGAACCCGGAATCAAACCCCAAGGTCCGAATTCAGCGAGTGCTCGCCGAAGCGGGGGTCGCTTCGCGCCGTGCTTGCGAGGACCTTGTCGAGGAAGGGGCGGTGAGCGTCAACGGAAGGGTGATACAAGGACTCCCCTGTTTTGTTGATCCGGAGGCGGACAACATCCAGGTGCACGGGCGGCGGATTCAGAAACCGCGTCGACACTATTACATCATGTTGTTCAAGCCGCGGGGCTTCGTCTGCACGGCCAGCGATCCCGAGGGCCGAAAACGGGCGCTCGACCTCGTTGATCATCCGTCTGGCGTGCGGCTTTTTTCCGTCGGCCGGCTCGATATCGATAGTTCGGGGTTGCTTCTGCTGACTGACGATGGGGAGCTGACGAACCGACTGACCCATCCGAGCTACGAAGTTCACAAGGGCTATGACGTCAGCGTCCGAGGCCGCGTGGAGGAGGAGGAGGTCGAGCGACTCCGCAATGGGTTGTATCTCAGTGATCGAAAGAAAGGGACGGCGACCCGTACCGCGGAGTCCGGCGTCACCGTACTGCGTCGTGACCGGGATCGAACTCGACTCTACGTCGAACTTCGCGAAGGCCGAAACCGCCAGATTCGAAGACTGATGGAACGCCTCGGGCATCCGGTCAAGAAGCTGCGCCGGGTTCGATTTGGCCCCTTGAAGTTGAAGGGACTGGCGGTCGGAGAATGGCGGGAACTCACGCCGGTGGAACTTGGAACCCTGCGACGAGCATCGACCGCCGAGGCCCGTCGGGTCATTCATCGAGCCGTGGTCGAAAAGCGCAAGAAGGCGAAGCGGAAGAAGACCGGTCCCGTGACCGTGATGGGGCGGCCGCTCAAGGCGGATCCCGTCAAACGCGCTGGGAAGCCCAAGCCGACTCGTTCTGGTGGTCCGAAGTCCGGTTCGAAGTTCGGTCCGAAGTCCGGTTCGAAGTTCGGTTCGAAGTCCGGTGGAGGTCGGTCGACCGGTACTCGCGGACGGAAGTCCAGCGGGCAGGAGCGTCGCTAGAACCGTGAATCCGCGGGGGATCCCGAGCCGGGAGCTCCAGCGTCAGAAGGAATTCTCGAATGCCGATGTACGAATACGAATCGATCGAGGATGGTGAAATCATCACCTTGCTCCGTCGGATGGGGGATGCGGATGCTCCGATTGTCGATCCCACAGGCCGCGGCCGATCCTTTCGACGGTGTCATAGTGTCTTCGGCGTTGGCGCCGGCGATGCCGGTTCACCGCCGGCCGGTGGAGGATGTGCCTGCGGCCGGCCCGATGGCGGCTGTGGCATGTCCGGCTGATCTGATTCTGTTTCCTCCCGCGTCTTTGACGTTCCTTTTTTGAGATTTCTTGTGACCGATTCCACTAAGCCAGACGCGTCGAGTTCTCGTGATCGCATCATCCATGGCGTCGACTTCTCTGGTGCCGACGCGGGCGGCGAGGCCGGTATCCGGCTTGCGTCGAGGTCATCCGCGACGGAGAGCCTGATCGATCGCATCGAACGGTTGGATCGAATCAGTCTGCGACGGCGGATCATTGCGAGTCTCGAAGACGGCAACGACCATCTCTGGCTGATCGACGCTCCCTTCGGGATTCCCTGTCCAACGCTGGAAGCATGCGGTGTTCCATTGGAGTGGACAAAGACTGTGGAGTGGATGGCGGGCTTCCGAACCCCTCGGGACTGGCGACGTGGGGTTCGTGCCGTCACGAGGAAGGAACCTCGACGTGTGGCTGATCGAGCGGCCTCGACGCCGCTGGCTTCGATGAACTTGCGGATCTTTAAACAGACCTGGACCGCGATGGTGGAGCTGCTGCAGCCGCTGGCAATGGCCGGTGTGAGGATCGAGCCCCTGGCGGGGCCAAAGGATTCCCGGGTCGTCGTGGCGGAAGGATGTCCAGCCTCGATCCTCAAGCGAGGCGGCGATTCTTCCCGCGGATACAAAGGCAAGAGTGACTCAAATCGTGATCGGCGACGAGAAATTCTTGAGATCGCTCATCATCGCTGGGGGCTTCACATCTCCGAGGCGATGGCGGATCGCTGCATCGACGGAACCGCTGGAGACGACCTGGACGCGGTTCTCTTGACTTTGGATCCCTTGGTCACGGTGCACCCACCCGAAGCCCTGGTAGAAGGCTGGGTCTTCTCCTGAGCCCGGTGGTTCTGGTCTGAGGCCCTTCTTGGATACCGGCCTACGCCGCCCTGCGAGGCGGTGCCGTCGACGATGTTCGATTAGAGGCGTCAAAAGCGACGACGACCCCGGCCAATGGCCAAAGGGTCGTCGACGTGAATGCCCAGAAGAGGACTCGAACCTCCACGGGATTTTACTCCCACCAGCACCTCAAGCTGGCGCGTCTGCCAATTCCGCCATCTGGGCTGCGGATCCCCAACACGAATCAAGGGGTCGAGAAGTATACATCCTCCGGTCCTTGTGTCGAGGGTTCGGCGTTCGTTCCCTACTATGGGTCCTATGACCGATTCCGTCTCCGAACCCTCTCACACCCCCCGAACCGCTGAATCTTTGCCATCGACGTCTTCGATCCGCCTCAACGAGATCTTTCACTCGATCCAGGGCGAGTCCAGCCGAGCGGGGGAGTCGTGCATCTTCGTTCGACTTTCCGGTTGCCACTTGAGGTGCTCATGGTGCGACACGGAATATGCCTTTCGAGAGGGGATCAGGCGTGAGGTCGTTTCGGTGCTCGAGGAAGTGCTCGCCATCGAGTGTCCCGTCGTGGAGATCACCGGGGGCGAGCCGCTCCTGCAGAAGGCGGTTCACCAACTTGAGCGATCCCTGCTCGACGCGGGTCGCATCGTGATGATCGAGACTTCGGGAGCGTGTGACATCACGGCATGCGACCCTCGGACTGAAGTCGTGATGGATATGAAAGCACCCTCCAGCGGCGAGTGTGGTCGCAATCTTGATTCCAATATCGAAGCGTTGCGTCCCCATCACGAAGTGAAATTCGTCATTGGGAATCGTGAGGATTACGAATGGTCCCGCGATGCGGTGCAGCGGCATGGGCTCGCCGCGCGATGCCGGGCGGTTTTGTTCTCGCCGGTGTTTGTGCAAGCGAAAGGTCTGGAAATCGCCGGGGCGCTTGGGCTCGAGCCCAGATCGCTCGCCGAGTGGATACTCGCGGACCGACTTCCCGTCAGGATGCAATTGCAGATGCACAAGTTCATCTGGGAGCCGTCGGCCCGGGGCGTCTGATTTTGGCCTGGCCGATGAATCGGTCGGGCAACTCAAAGGACAAGCCCAGCCATGACGGGGAGACGAAAAAAAACGGGAGGTCGCCGAAGCGACCTCCCGTTGAATTCAATATGAGAATGAACACGCTGCGATCAGGGGCAGGTGTCACCGAACAAGGCGAGGAAGAGTCCGACATCGGCGCCGTTCACGGTGGCGTCCCCGTTGAAATCGGCGGGCGAGTTTACGTTGCCCCACTGGGCAAGCAGGTAGCCGAAGTCGGCCCCATCAACTACGCAGTCGGCATTGAAGTCACCGGGCAGTTCCGGCTCATCGTTGCATTCAATGGCCTCGATGAGCAGATTGTCGATGGCGGCCTCAACGACCGAACCGGCACCCTCGTCGCACGCCGTGAAGCGGATCTGGAACGACGAAGTGTTCTCGACGAAGTCAGAGACGAGGAAACTGACGTCGTACCAGCCTCCGCCACTCTGTGCGACTGGGCCGATGACTTCGAGCGTCGTCCAGCCGCTCGTGCCGTCCGTGATTTCCACGGTCATGATGTCATTGTTGGGATCAGCGCCGGAACCGGCACCAGTGTTATCGAACCAGCGGGAATAGCTGACCGAGGTACCGGCTGCCGAGGAGTCGATCAGCGGTGAGGTGATGGTCGTGCAGCCGCCATCGATGTCGAAGTTCCCATTGCCATTTTCGGTGAGGAGGCAGAAGTTACCGTCCGAGGCACTCCCCGGCTCGCCGCGAGTCGAGGTCCCGGTTGGATTACCGCGTTCCCATCCGCCCGAAGTGGCATTACCCGTCACACCCCAGCCAATGGCGTTGCTTTCAAAGCTTTGCTCGAAGGCGAGAACGATGTCGGTCGCTCCGAGTGCAGAGAAACTATCGCCTGGAGCATTGCTCGGGCTCGACACGGATGTCGTCCCAGAATCGGCGATGAGGTAGTACTGGATCACCGATTCGCATTCCACGGCGGGAAGTGATGCGGTGTAGAGATTTCCACCATTCGGGTCGATTCCCATGGTCGTCCAGCTTCCACCGTCGACTCGATAGGTGATTCGAGCGTTGCTGGGGCTGGGGTTGGATCCGAGGGGGGTGATGGCCACCGAGAAGGAACCGCCGCTGCTTGGATCAACGATCGAGGGAAGTCCGTTCGGGAATGAGAAGCCCATGAGCTGGAGTTCGGGACCGGGAACACCCTTGGTCACGCAGCCGCCGTTGATCTGAAGATAATTCGGTGTTCCGTCGAGGATGTTCCCGTTGTCATCATCGAGGGTGAGCCAGTCGATGGTGATGGCAGTGTTGATCGCGGTACCGTTGTGCATCGGCATCGAGTTCACGAAGATCGACTCGATGATCGAGGTCGGCTTGCCGGCGGCGATGAGTTCATTGCGAACCTCCCACACCATTCCGGAGAGAAGCTGGCCACACGTGTGGATCGCACTTCCGCAGGTTGAACAACCGCTTGCGGAATACGAGCAGCTGTTGTTCGCGTCCCGGATCCCGCTCGTGCATTGGTTGGCGTAGAAACCCACCGCAAGGCGGGAATCACCGGTCATCAGGACGCCCATGCAGTCGCCGGCACCTTCGCCGTACTGGCTCTGGCCGGATCCGGCGACGGCGACGAGGTGATGGCCGTATTCATGCATGACGATGACGTCGAATGTCGTGTTCGCACATCCGCCGCCCGCGTTGTAGAAGTTGATCGAATTGCCGTCGTAGTAGGCGTTGCAGGTGCCCGACACACCGGTGTTGATCGTGAAGTTCTGCTGGGTCGAGATCGTCGGGAACGAGGCGCTGTAGGAGAGCGTGAAGTTCCGCGTGTCCTCTGCGAAGGAAATTCCGTTGGCCTGAGACCGGCCGGCGTCATTGCTGTTGAACTGGTTGAGCGTCACGCTCCCGCTTCCGCCGGAAGGGATCGTGGTCGAGGTGTCACCTTGGCCACCATCAAGGTTGAACCACTGCGTTCGTGACTCGGCGGTGACGGTCACGGCACCATTCCCCGGATTGGGGATGGTGATCATGCCGTTTTCGTCGGCGATATACGGGGTTCCACCCACGGTGACGCGGGCGTGGGGCAGGGGAACGATGGCTTCAACGCCACATTCCATCGAAAAACTTTCGGTTCGGTTGGCCTGCACCTGAACATCGACGTCGGCGTGAAGGATTTGGTTGTCCGAGTGAAAGATCTCGCCGGTGGCGGGATCAGCGATGAATCGCCACTTGGAATAATTTCCCGAAGCGGCATCGGTGCCGGTCATCAAGAAGTCAACGGCGGCGCGAGGCTGTTCGGAAACACCGTTCACACCCGCGAAGACCACGGGGCGAACGCCGGTGATTTCAGCTTCTGCAAACTGGCCGACCGCAACACCCGCAAATCGGGTGGCGTCGAGGTTTCCGGGAACAAGCCCACCCGGAATCGAGAAATTCTCGATCTGGGGAACTTGCGAGGAAACAAGGACGGTTGGGAATCCTGGCTCATTGCGAACCAATACGCGGATCGCGGAATCGAAGACGGGGGCGCCGTCCACGTGCGGGATGAAACCAACGAGCATGAACTTTGCATCGCCAGTCACCGGATCGGTCATGAGGGGAAGGACATGGTCCGCACCACCCCAAGGGCCGATCGGAAGAAGTTGCTCGGGCGCGATGCCCCAGAGGCCCCGGGCGTTCTCTGCAATGAAGCGGCCAGCACTGTCGCTGGCATTGGCACCTTGCGAGAACGCCGCGCCGTAGATTCGTTCGATTCGACCATCGACCAACGTTCGCCCGGTACCGGGATGCTTGCTTTGGAATGCCATCCAGCCGGGGTCAGAATCGTTGGCGCCCGGAGTACGCACGTCGACGGCCCTCGCAGGGGCATCCGCTCGTGGATTGTCCAATGGGCTTCGCTCTGCCATCGAAATGGCGCCGAGACTGGGAATTGCCAAAAGAGTGGCGACGATCGCGGAGTGCTTAAGCAGCATCAGTATTGGTTCCAGATCTTCGAGGGACTGAGAGTCGGGTTGATTCGATTTGGAGCGAATCCGGCCGTTTAGGAATTAGATTGTTGCCCTAGATAGACGTTCGAACAAGTCTAGAGTTCCCGAAACATCGTTTTCAATGTCAGGACATACTCCGAATTCACCTCCGCGAGCCGGCTTTTTGGCCGTTGAATGGCCTTGTGCTTGCCCTCGAGGCCATCTACCTTGGTGGATTCGAATGGCCAAAGGAAGAAAAAAAACCTCGAATCCAGACGCTGTGGTGATCGAGAATCGACGCGCCAGGCATGATTATCTCATCGGAGAGACTCTGGAATGCGGGCTCCGACTTCTCGGAACTGAGGTCAAGTCGATTCGGACCGGCAAGGCGAGCCTCGCGGAAGGCTGGGTTCGCGCGGTGGCGGATCCGCCGTCTTTGGTCCTTCAGGGGGTACATATCCCGGAATATCCCCCGGCTGGCCCCCATCGTCAGCATGATCCGGTCAGGGCCAGGACGCTCCTGGCTCACAAGCGAGAAATCCTCAAATTCGCTCGGGCCCAAGATGGGAACAACTCGACCCTCGTCCCATTGAAAATCTACTTTGTCGACGGCCGAGCCAAGATCCTGATCGGCGTTGGCGAAGGACGCAAGAAGGCAGATAAGCGTCAAGACATCGCCAAACGCGAGGCCCAACGGGATATGGATCGAGCGATGCGGAATCGGGGTTGAGCTCGGCTCCCCTCACGTGGTCTGATCGTGGTCAACCAGCATCGGATACGACTGGCCGATCCGGTGGTCCCGTGAACCTTGGATGCAACCAAGAATTTCTTCCGCCACGGCCCGAGGGGCGAGTGCGAGTTCGGTTGGAAACGTCTTCTGGTCGACGAGGCTGCGGAGCAGCGGCGTCTCCACCGCGCCAGGATTCAAGGTGAACGCTCGAATACCGGTGTCCGCGGCTTCGGCCATGATCGAGCGGGTCAACGAGTCGAGGCCTGACTTGCTGGCGGCATACGCCGTGAAGTGATGGAAGGGATCGATGGAACTCATCGATGAGACGTTCACCACGGCACCGCGTCTCTTGATGAGCTCGGGCCAGGCCGCCGCCACCAGAACCGTCGGGCCAACCAGATTTTGATCGAGCGTTGATCGCATCAAACTTGCATCGGTATCGGCGAGGGTCGCTTGTGGTGCGACGCCGGCGATGTTGAGAATCGCATCGATGCGACCGAAATGCTCCAAAGTCCGCTGGATAACGACCGGCATCTCGTCCGCCCGGCCAAGGTCGCATTCAATTAGCAGCGGGGCCGGCGCCGATTCGGGGAAGTCTGCCGCGGTCGAAGCCAATTTTGATTTTGTTCGGCCAAGCAAAGCGCAGCGCCAGCCTTTTTCTGCGAACAGAATCGCGGTGGCTTGGCCCACGCCCGAACCCGCGCCAGTGATGATTGCGACCCGTTCGACGGTATCCAGCGCTTCAGCACTCATCCCGCGAGTCTCATCACGTCGTTGTAGAAGGTGACAACGAATAGTGTGCCGATCAACGCGAGGCCCACGAGGGTCGCGGCGTTTTGGAATGCGATCGAAGGGGGCCGTTTGAAGATCTTCTCATAGAGAAGAAAGAGGAAAAGGCCACCGTCGACGATCGGCAGCGGCAGGAAATTCAACACCGCGAGGTTGACGCTGATCATCGCGAGGAAGAAGACGAGATACATGAACCCACGATCTGCGACCCGGGACCCGATGTGAACGATCCCGACCGGGCCGTGTAGCTGCTTGACGCTCACGGAGCCACCGATCAGACGATCGATGGTCAGGTACGTCAGCACCACCATCTTCCAGGTCTGTCGAAATCCCATCGAGACGGCAACGAGTGGATTCCCGTGGGCGGTCAAGGTCGTCTGAAGGGAATCGAACCATGATCCGGGGAGTGGTGCGGTCCAACCAAGGGCGTGAAGCTCTTCAACATCTTCGGCAGTCAGGACGATCTTCGCCTGTTCGGGATCGGAGCCGATGACGGGCAGGGTCCAAGAGAGATCGATGGTCGCATCCGTGCCGTTCTCGAGTGCCGTTTTCGTTGCGACTCGAAGCGCGGCGCGAAAGGACGGCCAATTGGTGACCGGCACGCCTCCGACGGAGTCGATTCGAGTGCGAGGCATGAGTTGGAGTTTGGCGACCACCGTCGTGGTGGGATCTTCGAGGCCGGAGCGGTTGAAGGGTCTGGCGATCCGTGGATCATCGAACGCATAGTTGATCGCCACGCCGAGTCGTCCGGATGCATCGGTTCGAGCATCGACCTGAGTGTCGGTACCGTTCCGATCCACCAGCATCGGAATCGACTGGCTGGGACGCTTCGAAAGCGCATCGCGAAACTCCGACATCCTCGGGCCCGCCACGTCGACAATCTGGAGGACGATGTCTCCCGGGAGAAGAATTTTTGTATTTCGACTTCCATCGACCACGCCGGTGATTTCCACGAGTGGGGTGAGTCCCAGGAGGCCAATCTCCCAGTCGCCGGTACCCTCGGGGCGTGCCTGCGGGTAGTCGATTTTTTCATAAATTGGGGTCGCCCCCATGGTGACGGTCTCGGTCGTACCGCCATCCATGAGAGGGCCGAAGACGACGTCCACGGGCTTCCCCGAGGCGGCAATCATGACCGCGTCGAAGTCCTCCCAAGTGGAGACCGTGGAGGATCCTGCCGTAAGGATTTCTCGGCCGGGAAGGAGCGGTGCGGTCGCGTCGCCAACCACGGACTTGAGGGGCGCGTCGAGGGCGGCGTCATCAACCAGACGAGTGCTTGACGCGGGGGCGATACCGATCATTCGGAGATTGGCCACTTCGTCATCGACGGGCTCGACTTCGAAGAGGATCGGGGCATCTTGCCCTTCGCGTTCCACTTCGATCTGCAGTGGTTTTCCAGGGATGCTCATCGCTGACGCGATCATGATGTCGCTGAAGGTCAGGACCGCCGAATCATCGATCCGAGTGATGCGGTCGCCCGATTTAATTCCTGGCGGTACCCCATCGACGAGGGGAACGGCAGTGGTTGCGGGAGAACCGGGCTGAACTTGTCCAACAACCGGCGATTCAAATCGAACGCCGACCATAAATGCGACGACGAACATCACGATCGCGGTGAGGATGTTCATCACGACGCCCGCGCTGACGACCACCATTCGTTTTCCGATCGGAACCTTTGAGTAGCTTCGAGCGTTCTCGCTCGTAGCGCCGGGGTTGCCGTCTTCCTGGCCGAGCATCTTGACGTAACCGCCGATCGGAAGGAGTCGAAGGGAATACTGCGTCTCGCCGAGACCCTCTTTGGCGAGCTCTTCGTCAGTGAGTTCGATGGGATAGCGTCCAAGTCGTGTCTTTACGACTTCGTCGCAGGCTCCGAATCGAAAACCGATCCCGCCGCGATAACTGGCCACCACCGGGCCCATGCCGATTGCGAATCCATCTGCTCGGATACCGGCCCATCTGGCCGCGATGAAATGGCCGAGTTCGTGAAGGGCGATCAGCAGGCCGAAGCCGAGAATGATCAGGAGAATGTTGCTAGCGGTACCGAGGATGTCCACGAGGTGGTTTCCTGACTGGAGTATCTAAGAGGGAAGAGATCGTCGAAGGTCGATCTTTCCGAAGAATCGAAAAGGACGAAAGGCAGGCGAGAGGATAGCCGGGCCGCGGTTCGAATTCCGGCAGATGACCACGGTTCAGACGCGAGTCGTGACGATCGCGGCATGCGACCGGGCTGCGGCTCGGGCTTCAGCATCGGCGGCCAGGATCGAGTCCAGCTCGGTGGCGGCCGTCGGGGCGATCTGGTCGATGACGTCGGCCACGACTTCCGCGATCCGGCCGAAGGGCATGCCACCGGTGCAGAACGACTCGGCGGCAACCTCGTTGGCGGCATTGAAGATGGCACCGGCGGTTCCGCCAGCGCGGATGGCCCGAAGGGCGAGTCGAACCGAGGGGAATCGGGCATGATCAACGGGTTCAAAGACGAGTTCACGGAGCTGTGAGTAGTCGATTTTCGGGGCGCATCCGGGGACTCGATGTGGGTAGCAGAGTGCGTATTGGATCGGCATCCGCATGTCTGGAGGCGAGAGCTGCGCCAGAGAAGAGCCGTCGGTGAACTCGACGAAGGAGTGCACCACGGACTGAGGATGGATGACGGCGTCGAGTCGATCGGCATCGATGCCAAAAAGCCAATGCGCTTCGATCAGCTCAAGACCCTTGTTCATCATGGTGGCGGAATCAATCGTGACCTTCGGCCCCATCTTCCAAGTGGGGTGGTCAAGGGCCTCCTTGACGGTCGCGTTTCGAACTCGCTCGATCGGCCAGGTACGGAACGGGCCACCGGATGCGGTGAGTACGAGTCGCGAAACTTCCTCGGGTCCCCGACCTGCCCGCAGGCATTGATGTAGCGCCGCATGTTCGCTGTCGATGGGGAGGATCGCTACGCCGCGTCGGGTTGCGGCCGCGGTCACCAACTCGCCAGCCGCCACCAGTGTTTCCTTGTTCGCCAGTGCGATGTCGCAGCCTTGGTCGATGGCGGCGAGTACCGAGGGGATCCCGGCCGCACCCACCATCGCGGCGACCACCAGATCTCCAGGGCGAGCGATGTCCTGGATCAACTCAAGGGCCGCATCCGGCCCAGTTCGCAGTGAACGGTCTTTCCCAACGGCCGCTGCCGCGCTGATCTCTGCGAGCGCCAGATCTTTGACGCCGAATTTCAGAGCCTGCGTTTCGAGCACGTCGGCCCGCCGTCCCGCGGCGAGGCCGACGATCTCGAAGGTCGGGCCGGCCCCTTCGGCGATTGAGAGATGTTCCACCACGTCCAGCACGCCGACTCCAATAGAGCCAGTCGAGCCAAGGATGATGAGTCGCCGGGGCTTCAACTGATCGGAGGCGGTTCGAGGGTCGCTCGTCATCGTGTTCGACTTCTTCAGTCTTAGAACCTTTTCAGTGCATGCGTCTTCAGGTCGGTCGCTCAGCGATCGCTCGGGGTGGACTGGCCCGGTCCTCTCCGCTGATGCCGGCCGCCGTAGAGCGAGCGTTTTCTGGGCTTGATTTTGATGTCCACCGGGGTGGTCTCGACGACCGAGATCACCGGGGTTTTCTCTTCGACGGCAGTGACGCCGACGCTGGTTTTCGGGGTCTCCTCGACCACGGCCACTTCGTCGGATGTGGCATTCTCCTCCGTGGCCTCCGGCGACCTGGTGTCGGTCGTCGAACCTGAACGCGCTTCCGAGCCTTCGCCAGTGTGATCTTCGGATTCTTCGGACCGTCGCCGTCGTCGACCACCACGGCGTCGGCGTCGGCGCTTTCGCTTCGGCTCGCCGTTTTCATCGAGTTCGGGCTCTTCCGAAGTCTGATCCGCGGTCTGGTCGGACTCAACGACCTTTTCTTGGTCTGCGGCAGCTTCCTCTGGGAGGAAGAACGCACGCACTGCGGCGACGAAATCGCCCGGTATGGAGGACATGTGGTTCTTGAGTTCCACTTCGGACAGTCGTTCCGCGACCGCGGTCAGAATCTCCTTGCTCGTAATGCCGAGGTCCTTGGCCATCGCGTGGACTCGAACCGGGAGTGCCGGCTCGGGGGCCGTTTCGGGCACTGATTCTGACTCGGTGACTGGTGCCGATGTGGGGCGCGTCGTCGCGTGATCCCCCGTCGTTTCCTCATCATTGCGATCGCCGCGTCCGCGTCCGCGTCGGCGACGTCGTCGACGACGCTTGCCGCCGCCTTCTTCGTCATCTTCCCGGCTGCGGGCGTCCGTCTCGGAGGACGCAGGCGATTCACCTTGATTCACGGATGTTTCGTCGTCTTCATCGTCGTCGTCGTCGTCGAGGTCAAATCCGCCTGCCATCGCAATCGAGACAACATCTGCCGGCACGGGCTTGCGGCGCCGTCGTCGCCGTCGGCGTCCGTCGCCATCGCTGTCGTCCTTTGTTTCTGCCTCCACCTCGATCGGGTTGGCGAGATCCGGAAGTAACTCGACAAGTTCCTCGAGGATCGGCGTCTTGAGCGCCGGAAGGCGTGCGAGGTCGATATCGGCGTTGCGATCGTCGTAGGCGTAGAGGTCGAAACGATCTCCGCCGATCTGCTCGGAGATCCGGATGTCGATCTGGCCGCCGCTTTTTCGTTCAAGCTCGTCGACCCGCCGCCGATGGCCGCTCAGCAGAGCGCTGGCAACCCTGATGCCGCACACCAGTTCGATGCGGTACACCTTGTCGACTGAGAGGACCCTTGCGGATCGCCGCACGGCATCGGCCGCCACGGAGTCGGGGTTTCGGATCTCGCCGAGACCGGCGCAGGAACTGCACGGTGCAAAGTATTGCGTTCGGATGCTGGGTCGAATCCGCTGTCGCGTCATCTCGATCAGACCGAATTCGCTGATCGGAAGGAAGGTCGTTCGGGCTCGGTCCTGTCGGAGGTTCTCCGCAAGTCGATCTTCGATCTCCTTTCGATTCCGGCTGAATCGCATGTCGATGAAGTCGCAGACCACGAGGCCCCCTTGGTCTCGAAGTCGAAGTTGACGGACAATCTCGTCGGCGGCTTCCCGATTGGTGGAGACGGCGTTACTTTCGGCGTCCCGGGCGCCTCGGCTCCGGCCGGAGTTGATGTCGATCGCGACCATCGCTTCGGTTTGGTCAATCACCAGCGCACCGCCGGACTTCAACGGCACCTCGCGGGCATGGATCATCTCGATCTGACGTTCGGCGCCAAAGGCGTCGAAGAGCGGAACCGGGTGATCGTAAAAGCGGACTTTCGGTCCCGTCCGTGGCGAGACCACCGAGAGGAAGGTTCGAGCTCGCTCGAAGCCTTCCCGACTGTTGATCACGATTGAGTCGATCGACGCATCAACGACATCCCGAATGGTCCGGATGATGAGATCGCCTTCGGTGTAGAGCTGCGACGGTGCGCCGACGCGGTCCATTCGCTTCTCGAGTTGCGTCCAGAGTCGTTTCAAGAAAGCGGCGTCGCGCTTCAGCTCGGTTTTGGTTTTGTCATAGCCGGCGGTTCGGACGATGAAGCCAAATCCGGCGGGAAGATCCAGTTGGTCAAGGATCTTTCGCATCTTGTCGCGCTGTTCATCGTCGACCTTACGGCTGACGCCCACCCGGTCCATGCCCGGCATCATCACGAGGAGTCGGCCGGGAATCGAGAGGTAGCTGGTGACCGTTGGTCCCTTGGTACCGATGCCCTGTTTGAGCACCTGCACGAGAATCTCCTGGCCCTTCTTGAGGGCATCCTGGATCGGTGGCCGCTCCCGGCGGGGAGTCTTGCGTCCGACCTTCTCGGTTTTGTCCCCACCGGGGAAGTAGCGGGGATGGAGATCAGAGACGTGGAGGAATCCATTCATCCCTTCGCCATAGTCGACAAAGGCAGCTTGAATAGCCGACTCCACGTTCACCACCCGCGCCTTGTAGATGTTGCCCACCATGGTGGCGCTCTGGGTTCGTTCGACGAAGAGTTCTTCGAGGCGTCCTTTTTCCAGAATGGCAATTCGGCACGACTCGCCCGGAACGTCGTCGATGAGCATGACCCGGCTGCCTGGAGCCGCCATGGGCCCGGTGGGGGTCACTTCGATCGCGGCACGATCGGGCCGGCGCCACTCACGGCGGGGTCGGCTCTTCTTGACGGCGTCGGTCTTCGATTCCGTTTCGCTCGATGAATCCGCGGCATCGTTCTCGGTATTCGAGTCGGAGTCGGAGTCGGAGTCGGAGTCGGACTCGGTCTCTTCGGCAGATTCGACGCCGTCGGCCTTTGCCTTCATGTCGTCGGTCGACTTCGTTCGCCTCGAACCACGTCGGCGGCGCTTTTTGGTCGAGGTTTCGCGTGACTCTGAGGAATCGTCACTGCGGCGATCTGCCGTGTAGGGCTCGTCCGAGGATCCTTCACTGATGACTTGAGGCGTGTCGGGCTCGTCCGAGGATCCTTCACTGATGACTTGAGGCGTGTCGGGCTCGTCCGAGGATCCTTCACTGATGATTTGAGGCGTGTCGGGCTCGTCCGAGGATCCTTCACTGATGATTTGAGGCGTGGCGGGCTCGTCTGGGGCGTCACCAGGCTCAGAATTTTCGGTGGATTCGCTTGGAGTTTCGGCTTTGGTCGTGCGTCTCGAGCGACGACGGGTCTTCTTCTTGACCGATGCCTCGGTGGACTCTGGTCCGTCGGAAGATTCGGTGGCTTCTGTCGCGGGATCGGCGGGTTCGGCCTTCGGGGTCACCGTCTTCTTGGTGGTCTTCCGGGTCGTTTTCTTGGCAGCAGTGGACTTGCTGGCCGCCTTCTTGGCCGGAGCCTTGCGGGTGGTCTTCTTCTTGGTCGTCACCTTTTTGGTGGTACTCGAAGCCGATGCATCCGTCGTCGCATCGTGACTCTGAGTAGGGCTGTTCGCCGAATCTCGTGATTCATTGGCGTCTGCCTGTTCGTCAATCGGGGTCATGGTCGTCTCCATGACCGCTCGTACGGATTTGTTCGTCCTGGCTGGAGAAACGCCTCGCTACCGTCGCCCTCGTGCACGATGATCGTGCCGGCGGGGTGGCTTTTTCAGATGCAGGTCTTCCAAGCACCGTGTGGGTGCCGGGGGGTGCTCGTCGCGGCCGACTCGGTCAGTCGCGGACTTGTGGTCGTTCGATTTGATCCGAATGGTCCGGATCGCCCGATTTCAACCGAGAGCCAATTCGAAGTCATCCGCGATCGGAGGGGCCGGAGATCCGGCGTCGGTCGGCGATCCCGAGACTTTCTCGCCACCGAGATTGGGGGCGTCCTCTGAGAAGAGGTTAGAGAGTCTGCGGGGCGTCGCGTCGACGTCACCCTGTCGAGGGCGGTGACTCTTCGTCACCTGCTGAGACCAGGGAGCTTTCGTTCCGTGGTCATCTGATTCACGTCCCTCTTCAACAAGAACGATCTACGTCCGGTCGAAGCGGTCCTTTATTGCTGACTTCCCGGTTACTCGGCGGTCCATCCGCCGGGGGATCCGGGGTCGATTTTTCTAAGCTCGTCGCGGAGGTAGTTAAGAACCTGCCGCTCGGAATCGAACGTGCCGACCTTTCGGGCGATTCGCTCGCAATGGGTTATTGAGACCGACCTGACCACCTTCTTAATGAGGGGAATCTGGCTCGGCACCAACGAGAGTGTACGCAACCCGAGGCCCAACAGCAACATGGTGTAGATCGGCTCGCCCGCAATCTCACCGCAGAGGGAGACATCCACTTCTCGACGTCTGGCGGCTCGAACCACGCTTTTAATCAGCTGGAGGACCGCCGGATTCGCACCGGTGTACAGATTTGCCACCCGCTCATTGCCTCTATCGACGGCCAAGGTGTACTGAATGAGGTCATTCGTGCCGATTGAGAAGAACTCGACTTCCTGGGCGAAGGCTCTGGCCATCAGGGCTGCTGAAGGGACCTCGACCATCATTCCTATTCGGACGTCGGTTCCTCGTTCGATGCCTTCCTCGTCGAGTTCCTCGGCGACGTCCGCAAGGAGCATCTTCGCCTGACGAATCTCCATCACCGTGGAGATCAGGGGGAACATCACTTTCACGGGACCAGCGGCGGCGGCCCGAAGGATGGCTCGCAACTGGATCTTGAACTCGGGAACGTTCTGCAGCGAGTAACGGATAGAGCGGCATCCGAGGAAAGGATTTCGTTCTGGTTCCTCCGACTGCGCTTGCGTGTACTTGTCGGCGCCAAGATCCTGAGTACGAATGACCAGTGGCCGACCATCCAGCATTCGAATCGCCTGGAGATAGGCATCGAGGTGTGCTTGTTCGTTCGGTGCGTGGCCGCTGGTCAGGTAGAGGAATTCGGTTCGATACAACCCCACGCCGGTACCGCCGTTGGCCAGTACTGATTCGATCTCATCGGGGAATTCGATGTTACCCAGCAGCGTCACCATTTCACCGTCGGTGGTGACCGGTTCGAGGCCGACGGTCTTCCGCAGCCCTTCGCGGAATTCGCTGACTTTCGATTGGCGAGCCTCGTAGTCTGAGATCGTCTCTTCATCGGGATCGATGATCACGGTTCCCGCGTCACCATCCACAATGAGGAGGTCGCCGTTTTCGACGGCGCGGGTGACCCGGTGGCAGCCGACCACGGCCGGAATGTCGATTGCTCGTGCGACGATGGAAACGTGACTGGTCCGGCCGCCTGCGTCGGTGGCGAATCCCAGCACTTTCTTGCGATCCATCCCTGCGGTCTGGCTGGGCGTGAGCTCGTGGGCAACGATGATCACTGGTTCGGTTAGATTCGCGAGTCGACTGGTGGTCTCACCCATGAGTTTGTCGAGAACGCGTCGATCGAGATCCATGATGTCCGCCGTCTTCTGAACGAAGACATCGCTGCCCATGGCGGCGAACTGGTCAGCGATGGTCCGAAATTGGTCGGCCACCGCCCATTCCGCGACCACCAGGTCGGTCTGGATCCGAGCACGAATGGGATCGCGGAGAGATGGGTCTCGAAGGAGGCCGACATGAAATTCAAAGATCTTGGCCGGCTCGGCCCCGAGTTGGACCCGTGTCCGATCTCGGAGCTGTTCAAGTTCGCCGATGGCTTCTTCAAATGCGGAATCGACCCGCTCGATCTCTTTCTTGACGTCGGCAGCGTCGATCCGGCGATGCGACACCCTCTGCTCGGCCTTACCGAGGCGAAAGACGCGTCCGAACACGATGCCGGACGAAACGGGGATGCCGCGAATCACTTCCATCGGCGAAAGGGGTGCTCGGGTAATGATGCCTGCACTTGAATCGAGGTGGCAAATCAATGGGTGCGGTTACCGGATCGCCGGGATCCGGACCGGGCAGGCATCTTGTCGAGCCCGACTATCATAGCGGGTCCGGCCGATTTCGATCGGCTTGAAGATCGCGTCGGTGGTCGGTCTAGCGAAAATCACGAAGATATTTCCGGTCGCAAGTACTGTTAATAGCTCGGTTTACGCAAGAACCTCACTCAGCTCGAGGCCTTTCGCCACGTCGGCTCGTCCGCGTGGCGGTTTGAGGCTGAATGTAAGAACGAAACAGGACGGAGCCTTTTGCCAAGGCTCCGTCCTGCGGGTCATCATGAGTTTGGATCATCACCTCGAGCGGGATGAACTCACTCTTCTTTGACTTCGAAATCGGCATCGATCACATCGTCGCCATCAGCGGCTTGGGAGGCCCCAGGGGCAGCATCGGCCGGCGAACCATCCTCGGCAGCCGCCGCATCGGCAGCGGCAGCGTCGTACGCGGCTTTGCCAAGTTCAGCAGCGGCCTTCTCAAGGTTGGCCAGGGCTGCTTCGATGGCCGCCTTGTCTTCGCCGGAGATCTTGTCTTCAAGATTGGCGATCGCGGATTCGATTTCAGCTCGAACGTCCGCTTCCACCTTGTCGCCGTGCTCTTCGAGGCTCTTGCGAGTCGAATAGGCGACCTGCTCGGCTCGATTTCGAGTCTCGACCAGCTCCCGCTTGGCTTTGTCCGATTCGGCGTTCTGCTCGGCCTCGAGTTTCATTCGCTCGATCTCCTCTTCGGGGAGTCCGCTCGAACCGTTGATCTCGACGTTGTGACTCTTGCCAGTCGCCTTGTCGGTCGCGGAGACGCTCAGAATGCCATTCGCATCGATCGAAAATTCGACTTCAATCTGGGGCGTTCCCCGCTGGGCGGGCGGAATTCCGGTGAGATCAAATTGTCCGAGGGTTCGATTGTCCTTGGCGAATTCGCGTTCACCTTGAAGGACGTGGATCGTGACTGATCCCTGATTGTCGCTTGCCGTGGAGAACGTCTCTTTGCGAGATGTAGGAATGGTCGTGTTTCGTTCGATCAGACGCGTCATGACGCCGCCGAGCGTTTCGACCCCGAGTGACAGAGGCGTTACGTCGAGGAGGAGCACGTCCTTCACATCACCCTGCAGCACGCCGCCCTGGATCGCGGCACCGATCGCAACCACTTCATCGGGGTTGATGGAGCGATCGAGTTCGGGCGTCTTGAAGATTTCCTTCGCAACCTCTTGAACCTGAGGAATCCGAGTGGATCCGCCGACCATGACTACTTCGGCGATATCCGCCGGCTTGATCTTCGCATCGGCCAGCGCTTGTTCGCAGGGCCCGCGAAGTCGATCAAACAGATCACTGCAGATCGACTCGAAAGTGGCTCGGGTAACGGTGACTTGAAGATGCTTGGGACCGTTCTGGTCTGCGGTGATAAAGGGAAGATTGACCTGAGCTTCCATCTGCTGGGACAACTCGATCTTCGCCTTTTCGGCCGCTTCCTTCAGACGCTGGAGGGCCATGGCATCACTACGGATGTCGATTCCCTCGGCCTTCTTGAATTCATCTGCGATGAAGTCGATCAGTCGCTGGTCGAAGTCGTCGCCGCCGAGATGGCCGTCGCCGTTGCTAGAGAGCACTTCGAAGACGCCGTCGCCAACGTCCAGAATCGAGACGTCGAACGTGCCGCCGCCGAGATCGAACACGGCGATCCGGGCGTTCTTCTTCTTTTCAAGACCGTACGCGAGGGCCGCCGCGGTTGGCTCATTGATGATCCGCTCGACCTTCAAGCCGGCAATCTCACCGGCATCCTTGGTCGCCTGTCGCTGTGCATCATTGAAGTAGGCCGGGACCGTGATGACCGCACGATCTACCGACTCGCCGAGATAGTCTTCGGCAGTCTTCTTGAGGTCGCGGAGGATCATCGCCGACACTTCCGGCGGCGTGAATTCTTTGTCGCGAACATTGACAGAGACGAGATCCTCGCCGCCGCCTACGACCTTGTAGGGGACGAGCTTCTCTTCGTGCTGGACCTCGTTGTGACGGCGTCCCATGAATCGCTTGATGGAGAAGACCGTGTTGCTGGGATTGGTGACCTGTTGATGCCGGGCAGCCTGCCCGACCAGCCGGTCGCCCTTGTCGGTGAATCCGACGACCGAAGGCGTCGTCCGATTTCCGGTGGAGTTGATGATGACGGTCGGACGCTCGCCCTCCATGACGGCCACCACGGAGTTGGTGGTTCCGAGGTCGATTCCGATGATCTTGCTATTGGACTCTGACATGGGTGTATTCAAACCTTTCTGATCCTCAGCTCCGCTCGCGTCGTCGTCCGTCCGATGAGCCATCGGAACTTCAGGGGGACGATTCGCGATCCGGCCGGAGGGCCGGGGGAGTCAACCGAGGTCTCTATGCTTGGGACCTTTTCGGACCCCTAGAAGAGGTTGCAAGGCTGATGCCAGAAAGAACCCTCGATTCTCGTCCAATTCAAGGGGTGTCTCAGGGGGTGTTCTGCCGATTTGGCACCGGTGGACGCCATGAACCGACGAGACTCTGACCCTGGCAAGGGGGATGGCATGAAGGCGACAATGATGGACCGATTGGCATTTTGGCCGATCCTCGTGGCGTGGATCTTTCATGTCGGGTGGCTGGTATCGCCACTTGCCAGCCGGCTTGGGGGTCGGTGGCAAGCCTTCGTCTGGATTCCAGATTGGATGTGGCTGGCCTTGGTGGGTTTCTGCTCGGTCTTAGGGTTGTGCATTCTGGCGATGAGCCGCCAGACGAAGTCTCGGTGGTTGGTGCTCGCGGCGGCCCTGGCAGTCGTTGGACCGCTCTGGGGGACCCTTCATCGGGATGTCGGGTTTCTGGCGGTGTCGGCCCCGGGCGACGCGACCGTGTTATTCCTGAATTCGCAAGATCCGGGAGCGCGAGTCGTTGGCTTGGTCGTCGAAAAACTCGTCGCCATGGACGCCGAGATCGCCGTGATCGTGAATCCCGGTTGGATCCCGCTCACGTGGCGAGCCGTTGAAAAGGCGCAGCCGACCGGTCGGTTTTTTCGGAGATCCGGAAACGTCTTCGTCGCTTCGCGAACGGCCATCAGGTCAATGAGACGGATCGTTGCCAATGGCGAGATTCAAGCGATGGAAGTTGTTTTTGCGCGCGAGGATAGTTCGTCATTTCCAAGAACAATTCTCGTCGTAGACCTTCCCTCTGACCTCGCCGTGAACCGTTCTGAGAGCCTTCGGGATCTGGCCGCGGGTATCACCGTCGAACTTGGCGTCGCCGCGGAAGCGAGATCACCGATCGACCTTCTCTTGGGTGATTTCAATACCACTCCAAGAACTCCGGAACTTGGTCTTCTGCTTCCGGGATTTCACGATGTCTTCACGAAAGTTGGTCGTGGATGGGGTGGCACTTGGCCTCGGGAGCGAGGTTGGCTGCGGATCGACTTTGCCTTGGCTCCGTTGGATCGCATGCCCGCGAGTCTGGAGACCTTCGATCCTGGCGACGGTGGACATCGCGGACTGGTTGTCCGGTATCGACACCCTTGACATCGGTTCCAATCGTGATTTGGTGATTGGTAGCGGAGGCTGTCCGCCGTCACGGTCAGCCGTCGATTCTGAGTTCAGCCCAGATCTTTGAGATCCAATCTCCGGCAGCCATGCCGTCCATGGGATCATCCAGGAAGTCCTCGGACTCCGGAAGTGAATCCAAGAACATCGAGCCCGTGTCAGCGCGGTAGATCGTGGACCCATCACTCTTCAGGATATTCATGCCGCGCTGATGATTGAAGTCGGTCCTGCTTCGGAGGCCGTCGGTGAGGAGTACGAGATTCGGATCGCTCAGTCGCTTTCGCATCCTTCGGCTCGGGTCGCCGCGGGTCAGATGGCCCGTGTAGTGGTAATTGCAGAAGGTGGGATCTGGCCCGGAACCCGAGCCGAGTTTGCCCTGAGCCACTTCAAAGGTGTGTTCGCTCGCGTGGGCGGGGCAGAAACAACACGCGGGTGAGTCGATGTACCGATCTTTCCAAAGCAAGCCAAGACCGTCGAAACCTGCGGGTTCGACTTGGTCTTCGGAATCTCCGGTCGTCATCGCCATCATGTCGGGAAGCCGATCTTGCTCCTGAAACCAAGATCGAGGAAGTCGTCCATTTTCATCGCTTCCGAAGAGCATGAAGGCGACGCCAATTTGACGTTGATTCGCGGAGCACATGACGCGGCGAGCACCGTCTCGTGCCGCTTGAAGACCTGGGAAAAGGATCGACGTCAGAAGCACGATGACCGCGAGGACCACGATCAACTCGATCATGCTGAATCCAGGATTGAATCTTGATCGGGAACGACCACAGTCTCTACTTCGAATCAAGAGATGCGAAGGATTGCGATTCATTTCTGGATGGCGGTCAATCAAGGCGACCTCCAAGTTCAATCTTCAGATACCCGATGGAGAGAGAGGTTCTGATATACCTCAGAACTAGTCTATCGCGAAAAATCGTGAAGCCGATGGCAAATCCCACATTTCATCGCAACCTGCAGGGGGTGCGAGACGAAAAGAGTTGGTTCTGAGTCCACTTTTTTTGGTCTGAAACAGAAGATCGGCGTTTTCTTCGCTCATCGAGAATCACCATGACGTCTCTGAATCATGAAGACTGGGTCCTGATGAAAGCCGTCGCAGGTGGTGACGAGGCGGCTGCAAATCAGCTCTACGATCGATTCGGCGGTCTGGTCTTCAAGTCTTCGATGCAGACGCTTCCGACTCGTGCTGAGGCTGAAGATGCCGTTCAAGAAGTTTTCGTCCGACTCTGGAAGACCGCGGATCGCTACGACCCCAATCGAGCGAAGCTGATCACTTGGGTCATGCTGATCACGCGAAGGCACCTCATTGATCGGCTTCGACGGAAGCGAGTGCGTCCGAATAACATTTCCCTCGAAGGTGATCCCGAGGGGAGAGGTGAGCCAGAAAATCAACAACGTTCGAGCATGGAGCGTGATGAACGCCGGAATCTGCTCGTTTCGAGAGTTGCAGAGCTTCCGCCGCTTCAGCAAGAGGTGATCACCCGGGCGTACCTTCAGGGCTTTACGCTCCGAGAGGTGGCGGAACAATTGGAATCCCCCCTTGGAACCGTAAAATCAGCATTGAGCCGTGGCCTGGCTCGGCTCAGAGATCGACTTGCGGACGATCAACGGGTCTCAGGAGGCTGACTTTGCGTGTTCATTTGGAAGCCCAATGTGATGCGCCGCAGGCCTTGGGAGAGAAAATAGTTTTTCTCCATAAAAGTCGGAGCCATCATGACTTGAGTTGCGGATAGGCAAATCCCTGACCAGGTCCGAGGAGTTGGTCGTGTGGTCTTTTTGGTAGACAAGCGATTCGAGTTGGTTTTGTAGGCAGAAACGAGGGTCTTTGGGGCTTTTCGGAACTGTCGCTGGTATTGTCGATCAAAGGAAGGTCGGTTCTGAGGATTCGCGTGCCTTTTGGCAGGATCCCAGATCGATGTCCGGAAGACTTGGTTCCTGAATACCGAACCGTGTGAATTACCATGTGGTCAACGTTGGAGTAATCGTCAGATGAATCTGTTGGAGTCGATCCCTTTGAATGAACTTCGCGAAATGGCGATGCTTGAAGCGCTCGGGCTTCTCGATTCGGTTGACGAGTCGAGGTTCGAGGAAACCTTCGGTGGCCTTTCGCCTGCCCAGCAGGCAGAGCTGCTCGATCTTCAGGCCGCCGTGTCCGCTGAAATTGCCGCGGCGGGCGAAGAAAAGCCGGATCGCGCCCTCCGTTACAAAGTGCTCGCCCGACTGGCGTCGGAGATCGATCAAGACCAAGTGTCCTGCGGTCCAATTGCGTCGATCGGTTCAAGATCACAGGGGCTTCTGATCCCTCCGCCAGCGACGGCTCCAACCGCCACGATAGGTGGGGACGGAAGCATGTCGGTGGAGCATCGCCTTCGCCGTTCCGCGATGATCTGGCGGGCGGCCACATTCGTCCTCGGATCGAGTCTGTTGGCCTTGGTGGTCATTCAACAGCAGTCGCTGGCGCTCAGTGGTCGAATCCTCGAACTCGCCGAGAGTAATATCGCCTTCAAGGGGTTGGTGGAACGGCTGGACGAGAGTGGTTATCCAAAGGGTGAGTTCGAACCCCTCCTTCGGTCAACGACCCAAGAGACGGTGGCTTTCAGCGGGCTCAGTGGTGGAGGCGCCTGTTTGGTCATCGTCGAGACTGCTGGTCGGGATAATGGGACAGGAATGGTGCTTCTTTTCGACATGCCTCGAGCACAGTCCATCACGCTCGTTGCGATCGACCGAGATGAATCCACCAGTGAGACGACTTTGTTCAGCGGCGATGTCAGTCAATTCGCCGCCGCGTCCATCGATCTTGGCGGGCAACCGATCAAGAACATTCGATTTGAGCTGAGAGATGCGGAGACCGGCGAAGTGCTCATGGCATCGATTGCCTGAGTGACCGCCCGGGGACCGGCTTAGGCCTGGCAATTGTCCCGAAAAATAAACATTCGAAGCGCGGCACGGCGGTATCTCTTGATGCCGCCGTTCTCGTGTGTGATGACTCGAACTTCGGCGATCTCGATTCGTACCATCGCGCGTTCAGAGGTCTTCAGCGCGGCATGACCACTCGAATTCAAGTGGTTCGATCTCGGCGGAGAGACGCTCCCGTTCCTTTTGGAGCTTTCTCGTCTTGTTGCCATCGGTGTAGACCTTCGCGTCCATCATCGAATCGTCGATCTCTCGGATTCGGCGCTCCGTGTGCTCGATCCTCTTCTCAAGTTCCTTGAGTGACAATTTCGAGTGTGCTGACGGCGCATTTGACCGCTTCTTCGAGGCAGGCTTTTTTGTTTCCTTCTTCGCCTTCGCGGCCCGTTCCTTCGTGGCGGCTCGGTCTCGGTCGGCAGCGATCTTCGCCTCCGCCTCTGCTTCCTGTTGTCTTTCGATCTCCATCCATTCGGAGTATCGACCGTTGAATACCCGGATCGATCCTTCGCCATCGAATATTAGAAGCGTGGTACAGGTTGCTTCGATCAAGGCTCGATCATGACTGATGAGGAAGACCGCGCCGCCCCGACCCTTCTTTTCATCGCCGTAATTGACGAGCGACTGTTCGAGTCGCTCAGCGCTTGGGATGTCGAGGTGGTTGCTTGGTTCATCGAGCACCAGGAGATTGAGGGGCGATGCGACGAGGCCCGCCAGAACCATTCGGGCTCGCTCACCCCCGGAGAGGAGTCGAACCTGCTTTTCCATCTCGCTTCCCGAGAAGAGGAAGGCGCCCGCAAGATCCCGGGCGTCCTGCTCCCGAACCTGGCCGTTTGGATTCGCATCCGCCATCGTCTTCTGGAGGTACTGCCAAACCTCTCGCTCCGGATCGATGTGATCCTGGGTCTGCCGAAACCATCCGACGGAGAGTCGTGGGCTGCGGCGAATCGTTCCGGCATCAGATGCGATGTCTTCGAGCATCGCTCGGATCAGGGTGGTCTTTCCAGCACCATTCGGCCCGATGACGCCGATGCGATCTCCCGGTCGAAGACTGAGGGAGAGATCGCTGAAGAGCTGGCAATCACCGTAGGCCTTCGCAAGATGTTCGACGGCGATGAGCACGTCTCCCGCCCTCGGTGGTTTCGGGAGATTGAGGGACATCACATCGAGTTCGACCGGGCGTTCGGAGAGCTCGTTTTCCTTGAACCGGTCAAGTCGGGCCTCCCGGCCTCGGGCTTGTTTGGCTCGCTGGCCGCCTTTGTACTTGCGAATGTAGGCCTCTTCGGAACGGATCTTGTCGAGTTGCTTCGAATGGATTCGGCCTTCCACGATTTTGCGTTCTCGCCGTTGCTCAATGAAGGCCTTGTAGTTCCCTGGATACTCGCGGACCTGCCCGGCTTCGACTTCGACGATCCTGGTCACCACCCGATCGAGCAGCCAGCGATCATGACTGATCAGCATCACCGCGCCCTTGAACTCTTCTGCGAGGAAGGTTTCGAGCCAGCGTCGCCCGAGGATGTCGAGGTGATTCGTCGGTTCGTCGAGGAGCAGAAGGTCGGGCGATTCCAAGAGGAGCCGCGCCAGACCCAGCCTTGCCTTCTGTCCTCCGGAGAGGGTGTCGACGGGTTGGTCAAATCGATCATCTTCAAGACCCAGGCCGTGGAGCGTTGCGTCGATGCGGTGATCGACGGCATACCCTCCGAGCTGTTCGAGACGGGTATCGAGTTCGGCCTGTTTTTCCATCAGACGCTCGAGTTCGTCGCCCTCGGCGGAGGCCATGTCTTCGTAGACTTTTTCAAGCTCCGCTTGTGCGGCATGGAGGCGATCGAAGGCGCGACCGGCAGCTTGCCGAAGCGTGTCGCCAGGAACGAATTCTGGATGCTGGGACAGATGCCCGACCCGGATACTGCGTGCCAGTTGCATCGATCCCTGATCGGGAGTGAGATCGCCGGTGATCACTCTGAGCAGCGTGCTCTTCCCGGCTCCATTTCGTCCGACCAAGCCAATTTTTTCACCGGGTTCTACCCCCAGCGTGGCCCCATCAAGGACGACGCGGGTCGAGAATTCATGTCGGATTCCGGAAAGAGTAAGAAGTGGCATGGGGCCGGGGATCATATCGGAGCGGGGGGTCGCTCACCCGCATCTGAGTCATCGTTTCTTGTCGACTCTCCAGAGAAAGTCGATGTCGTGTCGTCGATTGGGCGGGAGCAGGAGATGCGTCATGATGCGGAGAAGTGGACGCCCGATGAGCATGCCGATCTCCAGGCCCAACAACGCAGCAGTAAGTGCGATGGGAAAGATGTGTCGCATCCTGATCGATTCAGAGATTTCGTAGATTCGTAGGGTTGGGCCATCGCCGAGGAGCGTCGTCGAGATCCCGAGCCCAAGCGCGACAAAGTACAGGACGACCGGGGCAATCCAGAGTCGGGTCCAACGAACACCGGCGAATAAACCTGCCCAAAGGACCCCGAACACCGAGGTGAGCAGAACGAAGCCGCCCAACTCCCAGAACGAGAGCGTTCCGATGACGAGTCCGAATTGAGCCTGAAATTGCTCGAGTATTTCAGGCCCGGCCTGATTCCACCAGCTGCGGTCAACGATCAAATAGTCTATAAAATTTCCGTCAAATCGGACACGTCAGCCTGGTAGACCTTCCATTTTGATCGGATGAATTCCCGAAGGTCGCGGTGAGAACCTCGACTGATGTTGAGTGCGATGGCGAAGGACACCACGCTGGTCATGGTCACGATTCCGAATGCGATCAGCATGTGCACCAAAATCAGGGTGCTTCCGAGGCGAGCCCCCCAGCGGCCGAGAACCGGATCTTCGAGGATTGGGGTCGCTCGGCCACATTCCGTACATCGAACCATGAGTAACCCCTCGGGTTCAATTCGACTGATCGGTTGGCCGCCGAGCTCATGATGGCAGTGGAGACAACTCCGAGTCCCGACGAGCCGGCGGCCATTCTCGCCGGTCGTCTCCGCGGGCCTCGCTGCCGGAGATCCGGTGGAGTCGGGAGTTGGGTCAGTTGTATTCATGGGATGAAGCCCTTGCGTCTTGGCGTTTCAGGGCATGGCGGAACCATCGAAGCCCGCAATCAGCAACCATGACGCTGGCCAGAAAAGCGGCGACGGCAGGAAGAACCTTCACCACTGCAAGATCTACGAATTCCAAGAATGTCGGTCGTGGAGGTGGTGGGATCTGCGCCACCATGTTGCTCGGAATCAAGATTTCAAGCCACGCGACGATGAGGATGCCGCCGACGAAGAGCGAGGCCCAGAAAATGGTGAGCGCGAGGATGTTCGCGTATGGGACCAGTACCCGAAGGATGCCGCCGGCAAGCAGGCCCAACGCAATTTGGCCCGCGGTCTCTGCCGAAATCAATCTCGAGCCACTGGGGATCGCCAGGGGGATCAAACTGGTGGTCACCGCGACCGCCATTACGATGGTGAGGATTGCATGGGAACTGGCGATCCGAACCCAGCGTTGCGGCGCCCAGATTCTCTTGGAGATCGAGCCCGCGTCGGCGAAGTCGCATTCCCGGCACTTTCGAACCATCCCGAGTAGATCCGGGTGCCATCGTCGGGAGCCCTGTCGGAGGTCTTCGCCGCAGATCGGGCAGGGGGCCGCCGGTCGGCTTCGCCGCTCAAGCATGCGTCGAGCGAGAGAATCTCTTGAGCTCGGCATCTTCATGACGCGGACTCCGTCTCTGGGAATAGTCGCACAATCACTGGGTCGCGTACACTCGGAATCGTGATCCCTTCCCGAACAAAGAATCAGAGATGGTGGGCTCGGCGACTCCTGTTTCCGGTGCTCGCGCTCGCGATCGCCGGACTCCTAAGCCTTTTCTCCGACTCATCTGAGGCGTGGAAGGCAGAGGTGCAGGTGGCGACCAGCAGGCTGCTCGACGGAACTGACCTTACCGGCGGAGACGCGGGCGGCAGCTCCGGATTCACGCTCGAACCGATGGCGAGGGCCGCCATCGATGATCTCCAATCGCCTCGGCGGATCGAGTCAATTGATGTTCGCTCGGACCATCTCGGTGAGGCGGCGACTGCGACGGTGATCGGCGCTGATGGGAGGCGGGTATTGCTCGGGTGGGCGGAGCGTCCGCCCCGGCTCCGGGATGTGCGCCGCGATCCTCGGCCCTTTCCGGATTCAATCGAATTCGATTCTGGGAGTGACTCATGACCGCCGTCTGGTTGAACGGAACTCTCGAGAAGGTTGGTGATGCCCGGATCTCCGCCTTCGATGCCGGATTCCAACACGCCGTCGGACTCTTCGAAACTATGACCGCACGTGGTTCCCGAGTGGTCCATCTGCATCAGCATCTCGATCGGCTCGAAGTGTCCCTCCGGGAGACTCGGCTCAGTGATCGGCTGAAATCAGGTCCGCTTTCGGATGCCATCCATGCGACGGTGGCGGCAGCGGAGCTGGAGACTTCCAGGGTCAGACTCACGATCAGTGGGGGTGATCTCAATCTCCTGCATGGTGGCGCTGAGGGGCATGAGCCAACGATTCTCATCGTGGCGCAGCCCACCACGGCGTACCCCGATGAGCTCTACGTAAAAGGGATCAGAGCGACCGTGGCAGATGCTCGAGCGAATCCGCTCGATCCCTTTGCGGCTCATAAGACGCTCGCCTACTGGCCAAGGCTGGCCGAACTGCAATCCGCGGCCGCCAAGAATGCGAGTGAAGCCCTTTGGTTCACCGTCTCGAATCACCTTGCAGGGGGATGCGTCAGCAATGTCATCCTGGTTAAGGACGGAGAGTTCACGACCCCGCTGGTTCGTGGTGAAGAGCCAGAAGGCGGCCTCCCGTCTCCGGTGCTTCCCGGAATCGTGCGGGCTGAGGTACTCGGCTGGGCAGCGGGCGAGGGACGTCTGATCCACCGAAAGATGGTGGACATCAACGCTGTGCTTGAGGCTGACGAAGTTCTGCTCACCAACTCGAGTTGGGGTGTACTGCCGGTCGTCGGCGTGGAGCGCGAACAGATCGCAGATGGGCAACCAGGCCCCGTGGCCAAGAGCCTCCGTGCATGGTGGCTCGCAGAATAATCACGGAGCGGTATCGCAATCGATTCACGATCGTGGGGGGATCACGCGGACGTTCTCGCGGCCCGGCGCTGCGGGCGGGTTGGCTTTTTTCTGGCCGGGGCGGCGGCCGATGAAGAGGCTCACCAGTGCCGCGGCGATTCCAAAGGCGGTTAACGCCACCACCAGAATGAGTCCGATCAAGAGGATCGGCACCGCGAGGAGAATGGCCATGAATCCGGCCAGGAACCGACTCCAAGGTCCGCCACGGTCGATTCGACGCCATCCATCACCCATCTGCTGTCCGACGTTGACCACGCGGACAAAAGGGGTTCTGGCGAATGGGTTTGGACGTTCCATGTGGGACATTCTACGACGCGATTGGGAGGCGAGGTCGGAGAATTGCCGTTCGGGAGCTCGCCGCCTCGTGGATCAGGCGCCGATGGAGGCATCGATGGGAGATTCGTGCTGGTCCTCGGTCTAGAATGAGGACATCGTCCAAGGATGGAGAGATGATGGCTGAGAAGAAAGACCGCACGAAATCGAAGACTGGCAAGACCGGTAAGAAAGTATCCGCCACCGGGAAGAAGCCTGATGCCGCGGCTGATTTCGTTCACCTTCATCTGCATAGCGAATACTCCCTGCTTGATGGCGGAAACCGGATCACCCGCCTCGTCAAGCGAGTGAAGGAACTCGGGATGACCGCGGTCGCGGTCACGGATCACGGAAATCTCCACGCGGCGTTCGAGTTCAACGCAACCGCTCGTGCGGAAGGGATCAAGCCCATCCTCGGAATCGAGGCGTACGTCGCCCCGGACCGAGACGGTCGGCCAGGAGATCGACGCGATCGGACGCGAACCGGCGTGGCGGATGGCGGTTTTCACCTCGTCTTGCTCGCGCTGGATATTGGCGGATGGCGGAACCTGATGAAGCTCAGTTCCGATGCCTATCTCAACGGCTTCTACTACAAGCCGCGGATGGACAAGAGCACGCTCGAGGAACGGAACGCCGGACTGGTTGCGATCAACGGCCACCTCGGTTCTTCGGTCGCATTTCATCTCACCAACCTCGTACGAACCAACGACCAGGGACACTGGGATCTCGCAATCGCCGAGGCAGAATGGCATGCGAAGACCTTCGCGCCCGGTGAAGACGGCGAGCCTCGATTCTTTATCGAACTTCAGCGGCATGTTCCTGAGCAGGAGCGAATCAATCCGCTTCTGAAGAAGCTGGCCGCGCAGCTCGACCTTCCTTTGGTGATCGACAACGACGCCCATTTCCTCAATGCCGAGGACCACGACGATCACGACACGCTCTGCTGTATCAGCATGGGCAAGACCAAGGATGATCCGGATCGGCTCCGGTATCCCGAGCAGATCTACGTCAAGAATGCGGCAGAAATGAAGGAGCTCTTCCCCGAAGCCGACGAACAGGAAGCGCTTCAGAACACCGTCCGAATTGCGGATCGTTGCAACGTAGATCTCTCCGCAGTCGATAACCATGCCCCGGTCGTCGAGGTCATCCATCCGGGCGAGCCGCCTCGCTACGACGGCGGCGATCTGACTGAGTGGTTCAAAAGATATTGCGCCCGGTTCGAACTCCGACCGTTCGACGAGCAATCCGCCGATGCGGCGGATGCGGAGGCGCTCAAGGATGGATGTGACCGCGCGCTGCGGGATCTTTGTGAGGCGGGACTGATCTGGCGATACGGTCCTGACGGGGTCACCGAAGAGATCAGAGCGAGGCTTGAACGTGAATTGAAAGTGCTGGCGGACAAGCTCATTTCCGCGTACTTCCTGATTGTCTGGGACTTCGTGAACTGGGCTCGCCAACGCGGCATTCCATCGAATGCTCGTGGTTCCGGAGTCGGAACGATGGTCGGATACGTGCTCGGGCTCTCCAACGCGTGTCCAGTGCATTACGGATTGCTCTTCGAACGATTCACCGATCCGGATCGAGCGGAGTATCCCGATATCGATATCGATATCTGTCAGAACGGCCGAGGCGAGGTGATCAACCATGTCCGGCAGAAGTACGGGCACGTTGCGCAGATCATTACCTTCGGTCGATTGAAAGCCAAGGCGGCGATCAAGGATGTCGCTCGTGTGATGGGTTTTGCACCGTCCGAAGGACAGAAACTCGCCAACCTGGTTCCCGCGGAACTCAACATCACCATCGATGATGCGCTGCAGAAGGAACCGGAGCTGCGAGCCGCTTGCGATGGGGATCCTCGCGTACAGCGGGTGATCAATGCCGCGCGAGCGCTAGAGAACCATGCACGGCACGCTGGGGTTCACGCCGCCGGCGTCATCATGGCAACGCGTCCGCTCGATGACATCGTCCCGCTCTGCAAGACGTCTGGAAGTGACGATGTGGTCACCCAGTGGGACGGTCCGACCTGCGAACACATCGGCCTGCTCAAGATGGACTTCCTCGGATTGCGGACGCTCTCGACGATCGAGCGGGCCCGCCAGTTGATTATCAACTCGATTCCCGAGGCGGAAATCTGGGCTGCGGTCGGCCAGGAAATGCCGAAAAAGGGAACCGCGGCCTCGCGTACCGCGATCCATCCACTGGATCTGGAACGCGTGCCGCTGGATGATCAACGGGTCCTTGAGTTGTTTCGTCGAGGTGATACCAGTGGCATCTTCCAGTTCGAGTCGGGTGGCATGCGGAAACTGCTCACCGAGATGCAGCCCGACCGACTCGAGGATCTGATCGCCGCGAACGCGCTCTTCAGACCAGGGCCGATGGACCTGATCCCCGATTACAACGCTCGGAAGCACCGACAACAGCAAGTGCCATCCGTCCATGAGATCGTCGATCGATACACC
>Ga0222662_1000491_pt1 | contig 31380 bp, 18 predicted proteins | sample AntAcemetagen600_FD_179821 | JGI IMG/M metagenome (GOLD analysis project Ga0222662, IMG submission 179821) | Saline water microbial communities from Ace Lake, Antarctica - #600 | ecosystem: Environmental > Aquatic > Non-marine Saline and Alkaline > Saline | place: Antarctica: Ace Lake... | reverse complement strand
GCTTTCGCAACGGGCGCGCTCGAAACGCGCAGGAGACTTTCTTCGATGGGATGGATTCTTTGCCATCCGGCGAATCTACGCGGGCATGAGCACGACCACCACGGGGCCAATTTATTGACGCTTACGGTGGTTTGCATAGTTCACTCGCGAAGTTGCAGACGGAGTGACATGGTTAATGAATGGAGTCCGCCTTTCGTCTCCGAACCACCAATATTACTCACTGCACATAAATCTTCGCGAATCTCAGGGGGGCATGAAAAGTCTCATCATCAGCCCCGAGCGGTGAGTAGGAGGTGGTTTCCCCATCCCCGGTTCCGGCTCGTTTTCGATAGAGATTGAAATACCACGGCAGGCTCGTGCCTCTACCGGATTCGAGTAAGTCCTGTCTCGATTGGATCGGCTGGCTTCCCACGATCTGGTGGAGCGGATCTTCCTCCGAGGAGGTCACTGGCAACTTGAGCTCCACCGACCAGAAGTCCTCCCCGATATGAGTCGCCACTTCCGCCTGTGCAGACCAGTCATACCAATTCGCTTTCGACACGCCTCGATCAATGTTGACCATGGCACCGGCGGGATTGAGGACGATTTGATAGTAGGAATGCCTGTCGGTTTCGATGAGTAGCTCGAGATGTTCGCCCTGCCAGATCGCGGGATCGTTGTTCTCGCGGGAACCGATCACGGGTGCTTCGCCCTTTGGTAATTCACACCGGATGCCGAAGTAGAGATGACCATTCATCCACCGAACCTGAAAGCGAGTCTGCAACTCTGGTTTTTTCGCTGTCGCGCGAAGGCCTTTCAACGGGCGAGGATAGTTGTAGGCCGTCCAGAAAGGTTCGTCGAGTTTGCCATCCAAGGTGAAGGTATCACGAGCATCGCGCCACTTGCTGCTACCCATGTCGATGATGCGATACTGAGGCAGCCCTTCGGGGCGTTTCACGTCCATTTGAGCAGCGCGAGCACGCAAGGGAATCAAGAATTCATCGACGAGGGCAATGCGCTGCCCGTAGACACTTTCCGGTGGCGCGGCTTCATGCGCTTTGGAGAAAAGATCGAGCGCTTTACGGGCGACTTCTGAATCGGAAGCAAGACGGGCGAACTCCAATTCACAATGCTCAATAAACGCCTTCATCTCTGCAGCGGCGGGACCGTAAAAGGTTTTGTAGTACTCCGCGAGAAGGATATCCACGTCCTGATCGGCATCCCACCAGAAACGGGAAATGGTATAAGGGTTGAGATGAGACATGCCCGGGTGGTGCAAGCCACCTTTGCCGTTGGAAAGCCAGACATCCTCCCGCCACACATCCTCGTCACTCTCCTGAATTCCACGCGCGACGACGTGAGGCCAGTACTGAGGGCGGAAGGCGCCCCGGTCCGTAAACGGTGAGTAATTCAAGGTCACCGATAAAGGGTTCTCCGACTTTGCCAGCCATTGACTGCGAAGCGCTGAAGTCTCGCGATGAAATGCGTCATCCATTTCACGAATCGGCCGACCGTTGGTGATTTGCACCCAGACATTCTCCGGTAGCTGGTCGATGGAAAGCGGCGGGAGTCGATAAGCGCTGTAGGCCCCGCAAAATACTTTCCGGTCAGGGTGCGTCTTGATCAGTTCATTAGCGACACGAACGACAAAATTCCAAACGTAGTCCGAGGACATTCCTGACGCCCCCCGGTCGAGTGTCATCTGAGGACGACAGCGATCGCATTGGCAATGGTTGAAACCATCGTGCGGCATGACGGATATGATCGGTGCATCGTAGTGATCAAAATTAAGCCGCGCAAAGGCCACCGTCTCGCGGAAGAACCCTTCCGAGGAAAGGCAAGCATTGGCTGTCTTGCTCTGCGTGTCGCGCTTTCCGTTCGCCATCTGCGAAAAGTATTCCGGATGAGCGGCCCGCTGCTCCGGGTGTTCGGTCAGGTCTCGCAGGCCATGATGCAATACTCCATACTGAGCGTTAGCGCCGATCCGGAGATACCACAGGCTATCGTCAATTACTTGAGAACTGAGCAAGGGGCGACTGATCGCCCGGACTTCAAATTCCGGCTTATCCGTCCGGTCGGACACGGGTAATGCTATGCTCGCCATTTCCGGCAGAATTTCTCCCAGTTCGCCCGGCATATACCAACGCACTCCGAGATCGCGAAGAAAGGCATACACCGCATTCAGCGAACCACGATGATCAAAAGTCCAAATATCGAGCTTTTTGTTGTAGTCTCGGAAAAGGGAAGAGCCAATAGGTGACTTCCAGGGGTGACCTGCCAGTTCCTCCCAAATTGCCTGCCGGTTTCGCGCCCAATCATTGTGATGCCGCGCCCAGGGCTCACGGGGCTGAAAGTCGAGATCATTTCCCACCAGAGCCAACCAATTGGAACCGGAAACGATACGGTAGGCGTCGCGGGGTAAACCGTCTGCATTCACGCCTGCCTGAAGAGCCGCTTCGCTCATGCCCACGAAAATAGAGGTAGCACTTTCCTTCGTCGGCTCGTTCACAATTTGCAGTCGAGCCCCGCTGATTTTCTCAATGTAGGTCTGCAGCTCGGTTGCGCCCAGCCGGGCAGATCGGGTCGGATCCGCCGCGATGACGATTTCGGCGCCGGGCTTGCCGTTCTCAACGATCCAGGGTTCCGCATGAACCTTCTGTAAAAACGCGGAGACGAAAAAGAAGAGAAGCAGAATATTTTTCATCGAAGAAAACGAAGATTACTGAACAAAGATAAACTGCCGCGTATTGAGCAGTGCCCAGACGATGCCTTCATAAGCATCATCGCCTTTGGCTTCGATCTCGGCTTTTGCAATATCCATTTCACGGTCGGTCGGCTCACGAGTCAGCATGGCCTGGAAAATCATCTCGATCTTCTCTTCGGGTGTTCCCGCTTCGTGGACGCGGCTTCCGAAGACAGCATATTGGTTGGTCAAGGCCTCAACAATGGACCCGTTGAGCAAACTGAGTGCCTGAGGAACGGAGGCATTATTCGCTGCGTTCTCGATCACCTCGCGATCAGACTGGCCAAATTCACGAAGGAAGTGCCCGAGAGGAGCTGGTGATGGCAACTCAGAGGCACGGGCCATTTCTGCAACCAGCTTGGTGTAGTTTCTCATTTCGCCGACTTGCTCGGACTTGAATCGCTTGGCTGCATATCCTTGGCTTTTCCTCCATTTCTCCATTTGGCTTGCGTCAAGACCTTGAGGTGGCTCAGGCATTGTATACTGCTTTATCACCACCTTTGGCAGCTCGGTCAGAACGAGGTCATCTCCTTTCGACATTCCCTCGCCAGCCATCATCGCTCCGCCGGCGACCGACATCTCCGACATCCCGACTGCGGCCATCAGAGCATCGGGATCGACGTCTTTACCGACATTTTGGAAGGCGAGTTCCTGAATCATTGAACGCTCTTCGCGATCAATTTGCTTCAGCTCGCCGTTAAGCTGGCTAACCTTTGATCCGTTCTTCGCGTTGCGGGCGACTGATATTTCTTTGCCAAGTTCCTCCCGCCTGACAACCATGTCTCTAATGCGCACCCCGATTTCATCTACCATCGCGATGTATTCTTCAGTCGGTTGCTCTTCAAGAGCGATATACATTTTTCGGTATCGCTCGATACTGGATAGTTGCGATTTCAAACGCGGACGGTAGCTATCGGCTTCGGGCAATGCGAGGCCGACGATGGAGTCCCAGAGTTGCTCAGCTGTCATGCGGCGGAAGACGGGTCCCGGGAAGTGGTAGGGCATCCCCATGACCATCTCGCCATTCCAGACCGCACTTTGGTAGGTGCGCGTGTTATAGAGAACATCCATGTAAGCGCGCGTGTCGTATTTGACCTCACGCATCAGCTCCGTGACATATTCCAGTAGTTCAGGATTGGCGACGTAGGTCTGCTCGGTCAAATCATCAACCGGCTCGAAAAGTCCATGACCAAAGACACGCTTCCAGAGTCGGTTCGCGATCACTTTGGTAAAAGTGGGGTTGTCCGGCGAGGTCAGCCATTTCGCATAGGCTTCGATCGAGGACCCATCGATAGTTCCAGGATCGATATTGGCTCCGAACATGGTTCCAGCGGAGACCGCTTCGTTCGGTTTTGCATCATCGTATTGATAGTCGTGAGGCAGCTGTAGCTCTTTCTCCTTTTCATCCGTAGAGTAGTTACGAAGTGACTGGGCTACCCGGAGCATTCCATACTGAACCGCTCTATTCTGTTTCTGGGTTTCCTCATAGACAGCCATGCTCTTTTCAGCCACATGACGGAATTCCGTATCGGTCATTTTCAGGCGATTGAGAGAATTTGTGTAATTCTTGCTCTTCGTATATCTCTCAAGGCTGGCTGGCGTGGTGAATTCCGGAAAAGGAGCGTCTTTATACCCGGCTTTTTCCAGCATCGCCTTATGAAGATCGGTGCGCCTTTCCCGCCGAAGCGTGTTAAAAGCATTGCGATTTTCTGAATCATACAAGAGCGCATCCATTCCGTAGGAAAAAGCCGCCATTTTGATGTAGTCCATCTGGGTCCACTTATCGAACGGGTGGTCGTGGCACTGGGCGCACTCAAGACGCGTTCCCAGGAAAATCCGCACGGTGTTGGACATATTGTCGAGAGGCATGCCGCGGTCTCTTAAGTAATAGCCGACCGCACCGTTGTCCCAGATCATACCGGTAGCGGTGACCAGTTCGGAGACCATTTCGTCGTAAGGACGATTATTTTCGACAGAATCTTTTATCCAGAGCTGGTAAGCCGCTTCGCCCTGGATCGCATTGTAACCGAGCAAATTATTGATCCGCAGTACATCAGCCCAGAAATTATAGGAGTGGCTGACATGGCCAGCGCTCTCCAGCAAAGCCGTGATCAACTGCTCGCGTTTCCGCTCATAAGTTGACCCCAGAAAATTCTCCGACTCCTCGATCGTTGGGATGCGACCTGCGATATCGAGATATGCGCGCCTCACGAACGTGGTATCTTCAATTTCCGCTCCCCGCTTCATGTCGTGCTTTTTGAGCCCGGTCAGAACCAGTTCGTCGATTTTCCTGATCGCAGCCTGTTGATCAAATTTTTCAGCCGCAAATCCAATGGAAAGTGACAGCGCCGAAACGGCGAAGGTGGCAAATAGCTTTTTCATAAACCTTTTAGAGTATTACTCAAACTAACCCCGATTTCTTGTTTTGGCCGAACGCCTTCGCGTGACCACTTCAAGGCCCGATAGGGTTCACTCCTCAATCAAACCCTGGTAGCTCACCTCCACGGGAACGGGCATTTTTGCACCGGAGTTTTTCAGCCACAGCAGCAATTCATCCGTCAAATCGCGAACGATTTCCGGTTTTGAAGCCGAAAGATCAATTTCCTCACTTAGATCAGATTTTAGATCATACAATTCAGATGAATCATCATCGTAAAACCGAATCAATTTGTAATTACCCTTCCGAATCGCTCCACCGAGACGATTTTTTTGTGAAAAGCATAGTTCGGATAGTGAAAGAACAGAGACTCACGTTTTATCAGCAGTCCCCGTTAAAAGCGGAACGAGGCTTTCGCCATCTAGCGGAACATCGACGATAGGATCGAGCCCTGCGACCTCGAGTAAAGTTGGGAAAACATCGGTGCTGACAATTGGTGTTGCTCCGGGGTCAGGGCTCGATCGGAACGAAGTCGGTGTCATCACCAATGAACACCATCCAGTCCTCGCCCGAGACAATGCGGTAGGCGCCGTAGCGAAGACCATCGGCCCAGACTCCCAGCCCGTCCGTATGTGAACTCGCCCCAACGTAAAGTTTGACCGGAAAGTCCCCCGAAGGCTCCGAGACGATGGGTAATTCCGCGCCCGAGATCTTCTTGAGGGTTGTCTGCAATTCCCTCGCCGCCAACCGTTGCGTCCGGGTCGGCGTTTCCGAAATAATAAGCTCTGCCCGGGCCTCCCCATTTTCGACCAGGAAAGGTTCGGCGGAAGCGGACGGCGGAAGCAAGAGGCCAAGCGCGCAAACGGCCATCAGAATTTCATTTCTCATCGGGATCATAGAGAAGGCTAATTCTGGGCGAGGTCGCGCACCAGCGGATTCGGCGCGGGAATCGCGTGATCGAGATGCAGGGAATGCAAACGGGGACAGTACCGAATGGAACTGTGTTGACTGGCGCATCTGGAGAGTGACAACGGTTGTCGCAACGCTGGTTGGCGGAACGGATGGGCTTGAAATCACCGGCAAATGCCAGTCATGTGGTACGACGGTTTGAAGCGATGGATGACTGCGAGTTGGTAAACGGAATATTGAAATGGAGAGGCTTGAAACATGTCGATTGACCCATTTTTTCTAACGATTGACCCCTTTTTCTAACCCTCTGCTGCCACCACCCGATCCACCCTTCGACATCGAAAAACGCCGAGGGTCGGAGGCGTTTTGGACGCAGGCGAAGCCGGAGACCGCAGGGAGAGACCGCCAGGCGGGGCGGGCGAATCAAACGATGGAACCCGAAGCATTGCCACTCGGCTGGGAAATTCGGTGGCCGACCCCGCCGGAAGAACATCTACCGCCTCCAGACGAATGGTGGCATCAGAACGATTCTGAGGAATGGCGAAATCCGGAATTGCCCCTCGAAGATGGCAAAATCCTGGTGTTAGACTCCGAACCACTGCCTCCCGAGGAGTTTCCAGTGTTTTCGGTTGGCTGATTGGCGATTAGTTCAGAAAACGTAAAGCCTCCTCAAGGAGGTCGCTGGACGCTCGTGCCTGGCATCAAGGAAAAACGAAAGGAAAGCCATGCAGAACGTTCGCTGTCTTGACTTTCCACCTCAAAAACCTGATTCTTTGGTCGAAATGAAGTCAAAATCAGAATTTTCACCCTTTCTCCCCCTGCACCCCCTCAATCCCGGCCGGACTGACGCCTCGATAAAAATCCTTGAATAAGCAAATTCCTATCAATAACTCTGCAAGATCGCTCGCGAAACCGTCGAAACTGAGAAGGAAGTCCTCACCGAGCAGGAGCAGAAGGGAGCCCGAGCCGCCCTCACCGAACTCTTCCTCGACCTCAAGACCGACCAGACACCCGCCGTCGTCGAACGCATCGTCAACGACATCGACGAGATCGTGAAGTTCGTCCGATTCGATGGCTGGCAGGATTCCACCCCCGGTCAGAAAGAAGTGCAGAAGGCGTTGCGGAAGTCCTTATTGAAATACAAACTTCATAAGGACCAGGAGCTGTTCGACCGGGCTTACGGGTATATCCGGGAGTATTATTGACTTGAAGTTACTTTCGTGAGGTAAAAGCTCGAAATGCCATTGAACTTGACATATAAGGTCGGTTGGGATGCTATCTATGGTAGCGGAAGGCGAGCTTGACCTCACGAATCCCAGCTAATCGCGCTATGATCGGGACAATAATATTTAAGATTTTTCATTTGGCTCGAAGCCCGATCATTTTGGCGGTGTTCTTGGGATCGATCGCAATTTATCTGTTCACTAATCGAGAGTCATACACGAGCTCGTCTAATGATGTTGTAAGAAGTGCAGAAGAGGCGCTTGAGGATATGAAGAAGTTCGATCCCGAAGTGGCTAGGATCGTTTCAGAAGTCGATGACAAGCGGCAGCAGCGTGCATTGAGCGTCGCCGCTCTCAGTGCATCTGGACGTGATAGCAGGTCGACTCTTGCCGGAATGGCCCGGGAGACGGCCGCTACGGGTGAATTGCCCTACCGCGCGAGGCTTGCCGCCCTCGCACTAAACGAGACGGTGATGACTGATCTGGAAACGAAAGCCTATCTCCAGTCTCACGCAATGGCATGCCAAACTTTGGAGTTGGCGGGAGGCTTCAAGTCCAGCCACGAGTATGTAACCCTGCTGGAACAGGCTCGGCGCAATCCTTCTGTCTGGCCCCTAGTCAAGGATGATCCCCTCGGGCTCGTAATTTGGTCCGAATCAGACAACATTGAGGGGCTGAAATTCTATCACCGAAATCGTGAGTGGTTAGCGGACCCATTGGCGGCTCTCGATCTCTCGGGAGCGGAAGACGGTGGGACTGTCGGTCAGGTGATCGATCACTTGATGCGCCATGAGGAGAGTTTGAAAAAAGCCATCGTCGAGGGTGAGATCGGCGTTTATGGAGTCGCAGTGATGATGACTCATGGTGGGCTGGTCGAAACCTGCAGAGCCAGCTATGGCATTCACCCAGCGGAGACCATTTCGGTAATCGTAATGAATCGCGACATTCTTTTGGAAGAGGAGGGAGACAACAAATGGATAGGCGAAAGAGCGAGTTGGCTGGCTCAGATCGAAAAACATCATCCGACCGTGTGGTTTGCAGCCGGTATGTCTCCCTTTGCTCTGCGCCTTCACCGCGATGCGCCTCACGTTTCGGACTCATTGCTGGAAAAGCATGGCGCTGAGGATGTTCCTGCGTTGATTTACCAGCATTTTACAAACACCGAAGAGGTTGCTGCTGCTGCTTCCGCGCTCGACACTTTTGGTGACCTCGCCATCTATGTGTTCGCCCGTTACGAGGATCCCGAATTCATAAGCAAGCTTGGCAAGTACCTCACCGACGAGGAAATTGGAATCCGAATCATTCCCTTCATTCTTCGATTTGAGGACGACGCTTTCTCCCGAATCGAGGAGGACAAGGATTGGTTGGACCGCTATTTTGCGCCGGACGGATCTCCGCGGGAAGGCAAACTCGATTGGATTCAGTATCTCCCAGGTGGGTCTGCCGTCCATGTTGCAACCACCTGGGCTCAAGGATATCCCTGTGAGTGGTCTGAACTCGGATGGGCTGCATTTGATGTTGCGGAGATCGCCCTCGTAATTGCCACATTCGGCACGTCGAAAACAGTTACCACTGCGGCGAAGGCGGGAGCCGTCGCCGCACGGGCATCCCGAACTGGTCAGGTCGCGAAGGTTGCGACCCGTGCGACGCGTGTGCAGGAGTGGTCCAAAAGCCTTGGGGCTTTTAGAGCAGCTACAAGCTCTTTGGCACGGAGGATGCCGCGATTGGCTCGAGTATCGGCGAACATCGCTGCTGTCGGAAGGACTCTCGCAACGCCGATCTGGGGCGTATACAAATTATCTAGAGCTACCGTTCAGGTTGTGTGGAGGGGGGCAACGGGAACGCTGAATGCGTGGAAATCTCTGTCTCCGGCTGGTCGCAGTTGGATTAAAAGAGGACTGTTGGGTGCTTCTCTTTTCATCACGATCACCCAGCGAACACTCCCGAACATGGATGAAATTGGCAAAGGAATCGGAGAGATGCTCGGGCAAGCTGCGGCAGGAGTGGTTGCGCTCGCGGGGGAAGCACTAGTTAATGCGATACTAACCTTCTTAGAAGCTGAAACTGGCAGTTCTCCGTTGCTCCAGATTGCGATCTTCTGGGTCTTAATCATCACTCTCGCGATCGCTTCGGTGTGGTTTCTGGCGAAAGGGGTTCGATCCTTTCCTAGAGCCAGATTTGCCTCTCTCTGACCTGCCATGTCCAGCTCGATCGTTTCCATTTTTATTCTCGGCTGTAGAGGTGCGGGAAAGACATCTTTTCTCTCCGGGCTAAGCTTGCTCAGTAGGCCCGGCTTCGATGGACCGTTTTCCATGGTGACCAATGATGGTCTAACCGCGGCTAAGGTAAGGGATCTGCGAGAGCTTGCAGAACGTCGACAGTGGCCAGCGGGAACATCGACGCTGACACCTCTCGATTTTGACCTGACGTTCTCAGGTCGAAGTTTCCGCCTGAGTATCTTGGACTACCCAGGAGAAGATTTGCTTCGGGCGATGGAAACAATGGACTTTGAGTCCAAGGAATTGATTTACGAGCATATTTGCAAGGCGGATTGTCTACTCATTATCACCGATCCGACCCAGGATCTGAACACGGAGTTAAACCCAGATGTGAAGGCGACGAGACGCAGACAGGATGCTCTAGCGCAGGCCATTGGACTCTTAGTTAAGGAGCGCGAAACGCGCGAGTTGCCCGCGCCGCTTGTCGGCGTTGTCGTCACCAAGTCGGATCTTTTAGAGGCAAACAGGGGGTGTGACAAGAAATCGGTTTTCAATGCCAATAGGGGCCTCATTAAGAAGCTGCAAGCCTATGCGCGGAACAGAGGCACCATTCCGCTATTTACAGTCTCCGCCTGCGGAGCGATTTCCAGCGAAGATGTTAGTGCGGACCCATCTACCGAATACCCAGTGGACCCCAAACCTCATGGCTACGAGAAGCTTTTTGTCTGGATCTCTACACAGACGTCACTGAAGAGAGAGTTAAGGAAATACAAGACGCATCTTCTCTACGCTCTGGCTTTGCTTTTCATGGTCTTTGTAGCGGGCGTCTTCTTCGTAGTGCAGAAGAATCAAGGTAACCGGGAGCTCATGAATGCTATCAGAAGTTCTCCAGTTATCGAATTGCATCCTCTACTAGAAGCCCGGGACACATTGTCTTCCGAAGCACAGAAGAATTTGGATGAAAGGCTCGATAGAGTATTTTCCACTATGGACTCTCAGTTCGCCGCGGCTACATCCGCAGATGATTTGAAACGGCTTCAAGGAGAAGTCTCGGTATCTCGGGATCTTCCCTTCAACGCCAGAAAGGGCGATTTTGAGAACCTTCTCGACTCCATCGAGCGTCGAATGGAGGATGCTCTCTTCCGCGCTATTGAGTCGGCTGTAAGATCTCAAAGCCCGGATGAGGCACTTGAGTTGATCGTGGACTACAGGAATGAGTTTCCAAAAGGAGCTCATCAAGCGGAAGTCGACTCCTTCGCAAATCAGTTGCGGGATCAAAAGGAAAAATTGATGCGTGATAGAGCTCGGTCGGTGCGGATTTCGACTCGGGATTCTCTCGCTCGAAAAGTCGCCGCTACGCGAGAGTATCTTAAGTCCTTCCCCGATAGCCCTGAGCGTTCGGTCATGGAACAAGCGCTAAAGATTTCAGGTAGACTCTCATCTGCTGACGAAGTTCGTCTCGTCTTTCGAGGGTGTGGTTTCAGCGGAACTGAGGAAAGAAGGCACGAGGTTAAATGGATTCTGGACCGAAAAATTCTAGAAGGACTCACGTTCACATGCGACGAGAAACGAAATAGAAGCACTTTCGAGCAGAAGCTTGAGGTCCCATTCGCTCAATGGAACGGAATTCACATTCAGTTATGGGATCTGAAGAACCGCAACGAGATAATGGCGAATGGGCGGCTGAATGTTCTGAGGGACCTACAGGATTTCGACGGTGGCGAGTTCATGATGACACCGGCAGCAGACGATGCTTGGATTAACGTGAAGGCTTGGCTCAAAATCGACATTGAACTTCGTTCTTCAGGATCCGGTGGATGGAGCAAGGTTGGAAAGCCGGAGATTGACGCCTATTCCAAATATATTTATCCTGGTGACAACTGGTGAGATGCAGGGAGGTGATGCGCAGATTTTCTATGGCCTCGGGCCAGAGGGATACTCAGTAATTTCCGAGACGGGCGAAATCAGTGATCGATCGAGGCTTATCCTCGTTGATTTTTGCAAATCTGTTTCTTGGCGTCCCGAAAAACTGGATTTCCCGGATCAAACTTGTATCGCTGTAGTACCGGATGAAGAGTTCATTTGGCTTTGTCAACTCAAGGAGGGAGAGAGAGATAAATTCGATCGAGGGCTCTCATTTTCTGTGACGGCGTCGAGATACAGGCGATCGGATAGAGCTTTTACGGAGGAGTTGAGAAGATTGACCAACTTGCAGGATGCAGAAAATGAGACGGAGGATTTTAATCCTCAGGTCGATCTGGATGGAGCCGTTGTCCTCAATCATCCAGAGCTTTTAAGTTTTACGGGTGTTTCCATAGCCACCGAAGGACAAGGTGCTAGATCCGAATTTTCGGATAGGCATAGGGACGAAGCCGAGATGTGCGATCGTGACAAGAACGAGACTACCGATGAAATGAAGAAGCAACGTGCCGAAGTAGGCTCACACCCCGGAAGACTCTTGAAAAATGTCTTTCTTTTATCAGTTGGGGTAGTGATTGGAGGCAGCTTAACATGGTGGTGGGGAGCGATACCGAAAGATGTCAGAATCTCGGAGCTGGAGGATTCACTGAGAGTTACGTTTCTCTCGGATGGTCCCATCGACGGGACCGGAATCCGGGATGCGTATCAAGACTTCAAGGATTCGGAATCTGACCTCCACCAGAGAGTGGACGCTTGGGAAAGTGTTGCACGCGAATTGCACTTGGATGCCAGAAATCCGCAGCAGTTTGTGGAGGCGTTCAGGGCGGCGGCTGAAGAGAATTCTAGATTGCTGGAAGAGATTGAGCGTGCTAGAGAGGGACTGTCCAAAGAAGATTTAAGAGCGCTGGACCTTATGAGAGGATCAAAAGAGCTTTCGGATGCATTGGAAGCAAACGAGATTGCGGTGAAGGATTTGCAGGATCTCCTCGACAATTTGACCTCGAAATCGCCCCTCAAAACTTTGAAAGAGAAATTAGCTCCTGAGCGATAATGAGATGTTCGCCCGCTACTCTGAGGCTGCGCGTCAGCTAAAAAAAAGCCCCACCCTACCGGGTGCGACTTTTCTCTCAATGTTCCGGTCAGCTCAAGCCGACCAGACCATCGAACAACCCGTGCAGGGCCTGGGTGCGATTCATGATCACGTTGGGGTTTGTCCCTTTCATGATCTCAGTCGCGGCATTGAACAAGGACCACGCCGTCCGGGGACGGAAGTCCTCGTAGGTGGGCTCTCGCCATTCCTTCAGCACGGCTGGTATCTGGCTGGGCGTGATCGCCTGACAGTCCACCGCCTTGATCACGAGGTCGTGAGCCTGAGGATGGGTGACGCGACGATCCCGATACCGGGAGATACGTTTGCACCCCCTCAATCCCGGCCGGACTGACGCCTCGATAAAAATCCTTGAATAAGCAAATTCCTATCAATAAGGAAAGCTGCCGCACTCCTGTGTCCGGAACCCCCTATTTTTCGACCATTTCAGAGCGGTCCAGTAAATTCATGGCTCACAGCCTTGACCCCAGCTTGTTTTCATGGCCAAATCTCTCCATGAAGACAAGATTTCACCCTTTCTCCCCCTGCACCCCCTCAATCCCAGCAGGACCGACGCGCCGATAAGCAACCCTTGAAAAAGCGAATTCCTGTCAGTTCAAGCGCACCGTGCTGCTGGGTGATTTCGAAAAAGCGCTTGCTGAAGTCGGGGCGAAGAAAGTCGACATCACCAAGGTGTTGCCGCCGAAGATCGACTGGATTCTCCCTCAAACCGCGCGCGGAAGCAAGGTGGCGGAAGAGTTCACGGTGCGGGCGGAGATTTCCTCGCCCGATGCCGGGTTGGAAGAGGTCAAGCTCCTCGTCAACGGCAAGGCGATCGACGCCGATCTCCGCGTTTCCGGGAACCAACTGACCTACGAGAAAACAGTGGAATTGCTGCCAGGAGAAAATCGTTTGGCGATTTTCGCGCGGAATGGGAACTCGGGTCACACGAGCGAGGAGCGGGTCGTGACGGTGCGCGGCGTGGCGGCACCGGCAATCGGCGGAGGTCGGGGACAGGACGCTCCGGCGGCGGTGGATTCGCTCGATGAATTGCTGAAGCCGAACCTGTATGTGCTCGCGGTCGGCGTGAGCGAATACGAGGATGCTTCCATCCCCGCCCTGCAATACTGCGACGACGACGCCACCGCCATTGCCGATTTTTTCCAAAAACAAAGCGGCGGGATCTTCGGAAAGACGGAGGTGAAATTGCTCGTCAACGAGGAGGCCACCGAAGACGGCATTCAGAAATCGCTCGACTGGTTGGAGGACAATGCGACGCAAAAAGATTTCGTGGTCCTCTTTCTTGCCGCTCACGGACTCAACGACGAGAAGGGCAATTTCTACCTTCTGCCGACCGACGGCGATCCGGAGAATCTGCGGAGGACGGGAGTGGCGTGGGACGATTTCGGGGAGATCCTCGGCAACCTGCCCAGCCGGGTTCTCATGTTTCTCGACACCTGCCATTCGGGACAATTGGGAACGAATTTGTTCACCCTCGCCAAAGCCGAAGGAACGCGAAGCCGCTCGGCGGGAGGACTCAAGTCGGCCTTCGACCCCAGCGAGGCGATCCGAGAGCTGACAAGCGAGGAGAACGGCGTCGTCATTATGGCCGCTTCGACCGGCGACGAGGAAAGTTTGGAAAACGACGAATGGGGCCACGGTGCTTTCACCTTCGCCTTGCTGGAAGGACTCGGGGGAAAAGCGGATGTCAATGGAGACGCGGTCATTCACCTGCGGGAGCTGGACTTTTTTATCAGCGATCGGGTCAAGGAGTTGACTGAAGGAGTGCAGCACCCCACGACGGTGAAGCCGAGTTCGATTTCGAGGTTGCCGGTGGCGGCGGTGAAGTGAGAGGTCAGGGGGAAGAAGCCAGGAGTCAGGAGTCAGAGGTCAATGGGGAGCGATGGAGTGCGGAAACCTGGTTCCGCTTTGGATCGAATTCGGTTTGGTGAACATCGTCACGTAAGGCGTTGAAATCACATTGCGGGTTGGGCTTTGGGCGGCTTTGGGTTGGTGATTTCGGGGACGGAATCTGCGTGCGATCCAAAGCGGAACCAAGTCCCCGCACTCGGATAAGAGAAAGAAAAAAGCCATTTTTACAATCAGATCCGCTGGTAAAACGATTCTAAGCTTGATAGAATCCAATCGCATGATGAACCACCCACCGTTTGCCCGCTTATTCCTTTCAACCTTACGCGTTGCGCGTTCGATGTTCAAAGTTCTCCTCCTCGCCGCCCTAGGTTTTCTTCTTCACCCGACCGCCTCCATCGGCGAGGAGGAGCCCCCGCGTCTCATCATCGATCCGCGGGGGCCGTCAGGGACGGTCAAAGAACTACTATTCACTCCAGATGGTACTACTTTGATCTCGCTGGGTAACGACAAAGCAATCCGATTTTGGGACGTGGCCAGCGGGGAGTTGCGGAAGACTTTGCGCCTTCAAATTGGAGATGGTCCCAATGGCCAATTTTTTGCAGGAGCGATGTCGCCGGACGGACGATTGCTTGCCGTGGGAGGATACCCGACTCTTTGGGGAATCCGCCTCATTGATCTTAACACTGGGGAGGTGGCGGCGGTATTGCGGGGACACACCAATGTTATCCTCTCCTTGGCATTTTCGGATGACGGGCGCTGGTTGGCATCGGGAAGTGCGGACGATTCGGTGCGAGTGTGGGATCTTGGGGCTGGGTTACCGAAGAAGGAGAACGTGGAAATCGGGGATTCGCAAGTCTTGCAGGGACATGGGGCCAACGTTTATGCTTTGGATTTTGCGAAGGGTGGCGAGCGGCTAGTGTCAGGGGCCGACGACCACAAGCTGATATTGTGGAAGCGAGAGGGCGAGGGAAGATTTTCGCACTTCAAGACACTTGAAAAACACAGTGCCGAGGTGCTTTCCGCCGCTTTTTCGCCGGATGGAAAGTCTCTCGTCTCGGGAGGGAAAGATGACCGACTCATTCTTTGGGACGGGGAAACCGGGGCCTTTCGAAATTCCTTGGAGGAGGATATGGAACATGACGCGTGGACGATCGCCTATTCACCTGACGGACGTTTTGTCCTCGCTTCCTCTCAGGGGTTCTTAAGAGGCTACACCGCTGTCTACGAGGTGAAAGGCAGAGAATGCATCACACGCTTCGGGCAGCACAACAATTCGGTTTTTTCCTCGGCGTGGCATCCGACCGAGGATTTGGTGGCGACGGCCGGCGGTGACGACAAAGATATATTTCTATGGCGGCCCCGGAGCGGGGAAGTGGTCCATCATCTACGAGGAGGCGGCAGAACCGGATGGGTGGTGGCGTTCGGCGAAGGAGGCGGGGCGAAGGTGGCCTTTGGGCAAACCAACCTTCCGGATGACACCTATTGGGATGATCCTCTCCAGCGGACCTTCGATTTTAGTACACTCGCCCTTGCGGATTTGTCCGAAACCGAAGGTGATCCAAAGAGTTTCCGACGATATATTCATAGTCGCGAAGGTAAGGAATTACGAGAAAAGGATGATTTCAGCATCGAAACCGGCAGCGGAATCATCACCAATAATCCGAAAACGGAAGGCAATCTCTACCATTATTCATTCACCCCATCCGGCGATGTTATCGTGGCATCAAGGGGGACTCTACAACTACACCGACCTACCGGAGAAATAATTGGCAAGTTCATCGGCCACGAGGGTCCCGTATGGGCCGCCTCCCCCTCGTCGGACGGTCGCTACCTCGCCTCGGCCTCCAGCGATCAGACCGTCCGTCTTTGGAATCTACAGACCGGCGATCTGCTCGCCAGCCTCTTCGTCGCCCGCGACGGGGAATGGGTCTGCTGGACGTCGGACGGCTATTTCGCAGCCTCACCCGACGGCGGGAAATACATCGGCTGGCATTTCAACAAGGGAATCGACAAGGTTGCGGGTTATCTCTCGGGCGAACAGCTTTATGAACATTTTTATCGTCCCGACATCGTAAAACGCGCCATCGCCGAAAATCGTCCCTCGTCGGAAATAGTGGCGGAACTCGGTTTGAAATTCGATCTCCAGACGGCCTTGCGCGGCGCTCCGAGTGTCGCCATCGCCGAGCCCGCCCCGAACAGCACTTCTCCGAACCGCAGACAGCGCGTCATGGTCGAAGGAATCGACAACGGTGGCGGTGTCGCGGAAATCCGGCTCTTCAACGCCGACAAGCGGATCCCGCCGGATGGTCCCGGCAGTTTTCGCGGCGGCAAGTGGGTCGTGCCGTTCACCGTATCGCTCGCCCGCGGTGAAAACGAAATCCGTGCGGTGTCTGTCAATCCCGAAGGAATCGAATCGGCACCTGAAACGATCCGGGTTAAATTCGCGGGAGAAACCGCGACCTCGCGTCTCCATCTCGTCGCGGTCGGTTTGAACGAATACAAAAATCCCCGCTTCGCCCTCGACTATTGCCGCCCCGATGTCGACGCTTTCGCCACCTCTTTCGTGGAAGGATCGGATACGCTCTTTAGCGAAGTCTTTGTCCACAAACTCTTCGATGCCGAAGCGACTCGCGCCGCCATCGAAACGAAAATGAAGGAGATCGCTTCGCAAGCGACGCCGGAAGATGTCTTTGTTTTCGTTTTCGCCGGACACGGAGTCATGAGCGAGGGCAGCGAGGGCATTTCCCCCGAGTTCCACCTTGTCCTCCACGATGTGACGCAAATGTATGGGGACGACGAAGCGTTGGCCAAACAAGCGCTCTCCGGTTCGGTCCTCGAGGAATTGACCGCGGCGATTCCAGCCCGGAAGCAACTCATGGTGTTGGATAGCTGTCAGTCGGGTGGACTGGTCGACACCTTCGCCTTGCGGGGAGTGGCCGAGGAAAAAGCCATTGCCCAACTCTCCCGCGCCACGGGGATGCATGTGCTCGCTTCGACCCGGACCGAGCAATTCGCGACCGAAACCAAGGAACTGGGTCACGGCTTGTTCACATACGCCTTGCTCGAAGCATTGGGCGGAAAAGGCGATGGTAACGGCGACGGCCGAATCACCGTGAAAGAAGTCGAAGCTTTCCTCAATACTCGAGTCCCCGAGCTAAGCGAGGAATTCACTGGCGCGGCTCAGTATCCCAACAGTTTCGGGCGAGGTCAGGATTTCCCCATTGGATTGGTGAGGTGAGAGGTGAAGCGGGTCGGGATGGAGTGTGGAGAATTGGTTCCGCCGGAGTGCGGAAACCTAGTTCCGCTTTGGATCGAATTCTGTTTGGTGAGAATCGTCACGTAAGGCGTTGAAATCACTTTGCGGATCGATCTGCGGGCGAATGTGGTTTGGTGGATTTCGGGAGCGGAACCTGCGTGCGATCCAAAGGTGCGTCAATCCGCCGCACTCCGAGAGGCGCTACCGCGTTTCTACCTGTAACATCTCGTTCCAAGTCTTCCGTATTTTCACTTTCCGGAAAAGCCACAGCAAAATCAACACGCCGGTCAAATACACCCACCACCATTTCGTCGCTTCGGTGAAGATGAGGTGGGCGAGGGCTTCTTCCGCTTCCTCGCTTGCCTGCGCGCCATCACCACTCGAAAGCTTTTCACGGAGGAAGAGGGTTTGCATTCCGTAGGCCCATGTCAGGATGCCGTAGGTCAAGTTCATCGACATCCCGCGGAAGCTGAGAACGGTGGCTCGGTTTTCGGCGTTGGTGACTCGGTTTAAATAATTCGAGAGGAAAAAGTGAAGCAGGCGCATCGCGAACCAGAGCGCGGGGAGAAAGAGGACGGACCAGAATCTGATTGGAAACGCGAGGCTGAAGATTCCGATGAAGACGAGCACGGTCAGGAATCGGAAATTGAAATCGGGCGAGCGACCGAGGATGAGTTTTCCCCCGACGACGGCCGCGAGAATACCGGCGAAGGACCCGACCACGCTAATGATCCCCATTTGAAACGGATCGAATCCGATGACTTCGAGCCAGAGGGAGCCGACGGTATAGTAGAGCCGGATGATGCTGTCGAAGGAAAGGCCGATCAGCAGGAGCATCAGTGCGGCGGGAGTGTGGAGAACCCAGCTTCCGGCGCGGAAGGTCCGCGAAAAGCTGTCGCGGATCGATTGGCCCAGCGGTTTCTTGGTAGGAATATCGGGATGCGGAGGTTCCTTCATCCGCAGGGCGGTGACGAAGGCGGCGAAGGACATACCGAGGGTGAGAAGAATGGGAATCTTCAGGGTGTGAAATTGGGTGACCTCCCGCTCGATGCCGATCCAGCCGAGAATCTTCCCGACGATCTCCGGATCGTAGAGGGACGCCCCTATCATGGTGACGACGATAAAACTGACGGCCTGCCATTTCATCAATCTGCACCCCCTCAATCCCAGCAGGACCGACGCGCCGATAAGCAACCCTTGAAAAAGCGAATTCCTGTCAGTTAACCGTCGGAAATCTCTGCACCCCCTCAATCCCAGCAGGACCGACGCGCCGATAAGCAACCCTTGAAAAAGCGAATTCCTGTCAGTTGGACCACCTTCACGCTCGAAGATTTGAAGCAGATGGTTCCACAAAGTGACGCCGGAGACTTTCTCCTCGACGTTCCGCAAATTTTCTACACCGCCGGCGACCGCGAGCTCATGGAGGTGATGGAAGGCATCCCTGTCGAGACGACCGCCCAGCTCATGGAAGAAACCTTGAACAACCCGGAGAACACCCGGCTCAAAGCCTTCCGCCTTTTCATCGAGTGTTGCGCTGCGGACGCCCGCCCTCTCTCGATTCCGATCGATTTCGGAAAGGCACCACCCGGCTACACTGAGATGGGCTGGTATCGCATCTACGGCAAGCTTCACTATGTTCAGGAAGCCGGGGAAATGCTTCCCATCATCCGCGTCGAGACCGTCGAAGAAACGGCCGAGCCAATGGACGGCCTTCTTTTCTAGAAATGTTTGAGCAATTTGCGCCGACGGCGGTCTCATGATAAGGTAAATAGTTCCTTTCAAACGGGGGTGTACTGGTTTCGACTGATTGTTTGAAGGGCAGACTGCGTGTCGAGGTTGATCGGCTGGCCTCGTAAAAAGCCGTTCAAAAAACAAATGCAAATAACGAACCTGAACTTGCGCTGGCGGCCTAATTAGGCCTCCCGGGATTTGGCCGACGCCGGCTGAGCTGAATCCCGCTAACTTAGTCGGCTTAGTTTCCTGACGGGTGTCCGGTCAGAGCGATGAAAGGTTACAGGGCAACCGGAGAGAACGGATTCTGTCGATCGAAGCCGCCTCTTCTAAATTAAAAGATCGACTATGCATGTAGAAGTTTGTCTAACTGGCATTTAGGACAGGGGTTCAACTCCCCTCACCTCCACTTCCTTTGTAATCAACGAGTTGCAAAGGAAGCGAACCCCAAGTAAGAACACAAGTAAGAACAAGTCCGGCGAAATCCACCGTTGTTCACTGTAATACGGGCTATTGATCAAAAGGCAGATTTTGCCGCGCCTGCCACTCTCTCACCTTCCGAATTCGCTTTTTGGGATCGCGATAGTAAACCAGCTTCGCCGCCGCCTTGTTCTGCCTCTTGATCTCTCGAAACCGCTCGGGGGTCACAAGATACGGATACCGCTTCCCGTTTTTCGCTCTTGTCCATTGGACGAATACCTTGCCCGTTTGCGGGTCAATATCCCCGCGCTTCAATTGCTCTCTACCCATGCCCTAGCGGGCAAGTCAAACCGAGCGCGATTTTTTGAGGTGGGAAGTCGTTTCTAGGAATTTCCCACAGAAACGCGCTATACTTGACGTGTGTAACCCGTAGCGAGAGAGGACGATAAAAGATTCCTTAGAACAAGCTGGTGTGATGATGATGCAATCACTCGTCAACTTTTGATTCTAGGACTCTAAACTTCCTTACCGTCGCCATTGAGCCAAGCGTCGTTTCATATTGAAATGTTCCGTCGGGAATAACCATTGCAACAAGCACATCATCATCAACGACTGTTTCAATTTCCCCCGTGAGAAAAACTAAATCTCCGGTAGAGGGTGGAACGAAATTTGATCCGCCGCCAGAAATTGAGTTCATTGCACGCGCGAGAGAACCAGCAACGCCGCCGCGTCTATACTCATTCGCGAGAATCCCTTCTCCAGTAACTACGGAGAAGACCTTGAATGTTTGCTTTTCCGCCGACTCCATCAACTTAGTATCCGCCTTCTTTTGTGCAGCCGCGTCTCGCTGAGCCATAAGGGCGCTCTGCCTAGCGGATTGAGCCGCCGCCGTCGCCTCGCGTTGTTGAGCTGCCTTCTTTTGGTCATATCCATATTGCACCTGAACATCGACTGGCAGTTTCGCAAAGTCGATACGCGCGACGCCTCCTGAGTGCATTAATACAATTCCCGACGCTTCGACTCGGGTGACTTTCCCTTCGTATGTCTTTCCGTCGGTGGTTGTGATTGTGACTTTCTCTTCTGCTATGGAGAGAGACGCCGTTAACATGACAATAAAAAGAATTCGCTTCATTGGATTCAGGCTAGAAAAAAAATTCATACGCGTCAATACAAAAACATACTTCTCTGACTCAATATCATCAGCGGCGGCCATTTCGCCAGTTGCAGCGTGCCAAACGAAAAACGCCCCGCCGATTTCTCGACGAGACGCTTCAAACTATGATCGAGCGGAAATGCATAATCAGCTCAGCTATGAAACGGTGTCAACCTTTCGAGTGAAGCACAAAAAAAACGCCGATCCTTTCAGACCGGCGCTTCGTTATTTTCGACGTATCAATCAAAAATATTAGGCTGAAGAAACGATTCGCGAGGCGTTTTCAACCACGCCAATCTCGGCACCATAAAGAATCGTAAATGAGATTTTTTGCTCACCGTCTTCCTCGCTGTAAAACTTTCGAATCTGAATGGGAAGGCCGCTATTCTCATCAATGATCGTTCTCACTTGTCCCGCGTATGTTTGCGGGTCTGGTTCTGCAATTTCACGGGCAACGACAACAAGTGATTGCGGCGTGCAAGCAAGGGCCGTGACGTTCTCAGAGTTCGAAGGGATCGTTCCATTGTATTCGATGACGTTCAGCCCAAAGAGGCGAGGAACGAGGTTCTCGCGAATCGGATCTGAGCCAGCATAACTCGACGCGTCTTTAATTGCGCCGTCCGTTACAAGAGACGTGAGATAGCTTGGCGGAATGATGAGATTCCGTTTTGCTTTGGGAACTTTGTTCTCGCTAAGCTTTTGAGCAATGCCCGCAACGGCATCACTGTCGAAAGCGGCGGCGGCTGATACAGTTTGATGAGTATCGAAACCGTTGGCGGTCGTGACAAGGCTGAGCGTGTGCTCAATCATTTCATCAACTAGCGTTGAGATTGCCGGAATGATAAATAGCTCTTCAAGATTGGTGTTCGTATAGGAGCGCTCCAAATCATTGAAGCCGAGCACAACGCCCCGATATTGATCGAGAGTCACAGTGCGCTTGACCGTGCTCGCATTTTGCGAACCTCGGTTTGCGCTCATGTCCTGACTCGTGACGCCATTCGGGAAACGAGTTGTTACGGTTTCGCCTTTTTCTTTGATGCCGCTTCCTAGATCAGTTGTGAAAAGATCGAGGGGCACACCTTCCGTGCCAAGGTAGTTGAGAGTTAATTCTGCGAGTTTGTCGAGGTTTACGCCGTTTAGTGTATTAGTTGCCATTGTTGTTGATTGGGGTTTCTCCCCAGCAACTCGCCGGGGTTTCCCTCATGGCGCGGTGTCAACCAACCGCCCCTTCAATGGCTTTCGGGCGGCTCTACCCTTTCGCTAAAAAGTGCTGAACCGGTTCTTGATTCAGTGCTTCAAAAAGTGACTCGATGCCCGCGACGGCGTAGCGATCAGAGTTCATTGAAATCATTTTAAAAACGCCAGCACCTCTCGCGAGAGCGGCGCGTTTCATTTCGACAGCGAGCGAATCAACTGGATTGCTCGAAGTGCGCTCGCAGCCGTCGAAGCGGGTTGCGAAAAATTGGCCGACTTCGGATTGCTTAACCGTGAAGGCTTTCATCGAATCATAGAAACGACTTCTCAAAAGTTGCTCATCATCTTCATCACGCGAACCGACCGTTTTCACAATGTCCCGCAATGGTCTCGTGATTGCTTGATTGCCTCGGTTGAGTGAGTGGAAGGCGGCGAGAGCGGCAAAGCGGCGCTTTCCGTTCAGGAATCTCAAACTTTTCGATCCTGCCGAGTAAGGCTGAGTTAGAAAAGCGTGTCTAAGTTCCGCAGTCTGGAAAGATCGACATTCAAGCGCGAGCTTTGTAAGCGCTGAATGCGGGTCAATCTTCGTGATGTCTTTTTGAATGGCTGAGCGCAAGCGCTCGATTTCGTGGATGGTAAGTTCTGTCATTGCCGCTGGTTGTTATTGCGCGGCGAGAATAGTCTCTCGCGCGTTATATAACGCGGGCGTGTCAATAGTGGAGCGCTTGCGGGCAACGGCGTCAGCCGTGGAATGCGGGCGAGCGAGCGCCGCTACATGATTCCCGCCCTGCTCATGCCTTCGCAACAAAACCTTACCCCTACGCTTTGCGGGGCTGAGGCCCGCACGCTAGGCGGTTTTGTCTCTCGGCGTCGCGGGCGTGATTAAAATTGAAGTGAGTTTCTGAGATTAAAGCGGGCTTACTCCGCGCCCCTTTTTGCACCCCCTCAATCCCGGCCGGACTGACGCCTCGATAAAAATCCTTGAATAAGCAAATTCCTATCAATTAAGGAGCGCCTTTATTGACCATCCAAAAAATTCAGTCTAACATTTGAGCTCCGCGAATAGTTAATGACGGATCCTGATTCAGACCCTAACGCAGAGACCGTTGCTTTCTCTTCAAATCAGCAGACACCATCCACCGGGGAAGGTGAAGCTACTATTGCCTATGTTCCGGATCGCGATTCTATTTCTCCTCCAACCGAGAAAGAACTTTTTCTTGAGGCCGTTGAAATCGAAAATATTGCAGAGCGCGATACCTTTCTCGAAAACGCCTGCGGCGGTGACAAAGCGCTTCGGCAAAGGATAGAAGATTTGCTTAACGTGGAGGAGCAAACCCAATTCCTCGAACCCGGTGAGTCTGTCGAAGCACTTAAGGACGAAGTAATCCCTGAAACTCACGATACGGGCTCCCACCCTACTACCGACAACTACGAGGTAGGCCCCGAGATTGCCCGTGGAGGGATGGGCAGTATACGCGTTGCGGAAGATCATAAGCTAAAGCGTTCGGTTGCGATCAAGGTGATGCATGGAGATGTAGCGGTCACTTCGTCTGCCCATGCACGCTTTCTTCTCGAGGCGGAAGTATTAGCTCAACTGGCGCATCCTAACATTGTACCGATTCACGATATCGTATGGGAGGACGGGAAACCGCTGTTCTACTCGATGAAACTCGTCAAGGGCCGCACCCTGCAGGATGTAATCAATGAACTTCGGGAAGAGGTTCCCGATACTCTGGAGGAATATACCCTGGATCGACTTCTCCTCATTTTTCGCAAAGTGTGTGACGCGATCTCTTTTGCCCACAGCAGGGAAATCATTCACCGTGATTTGAAGCCGGAAAATATCATGGTCGGCGAGTTCGGGGAAGTCCTCGTGATGGATTGGGGCCTCGCTAAAAAACTCGGGGAAGCACCGATTCGCGAAATCGACGAATCAATAAACCCGGAGCAGGAAAACCTGACGGATACTCTTCAGGGTGACGTCATGGGCACTCCTCAATACATGAGTCCCGAGCAGGCTGATGGGGACATAGCGGCTCTCGATCAGCGCTCCGATATTTTTTCTCTGGGTGGAATTCTCTACGCTATCTTGACTCTGCGACCGCCGGTCGAGGGGACGACCTTGCAGGAAGTATTGGAAAAGGTGAAGACGGCTAAGATTGAAGCCCCCTCGCAACTGACCACGATTCACGGGAAACATAAATCGGGGGAGCAGTCCGCTGACGTATTGGAGGCGAAGCAAATCAAGCCTCTTCCGCACACTCCCGGTGGTCGCGTGCCGCCCGCCCTGTCTTCAGTGGTGATGAAGGCGCTGCGGCGCAAGAAACGCGATCGCTATTCGAGCGTTCATGAGTTTAGCGCGGACGTTGAAGCGTTTCAGGGTGGCTTCGCAACCAGCGCAGAGAACATTAACTTCCTTGGACAATTGGCCCTGCTGGTTCGGCGTCACAAAGGCATCGCCGTTGCAACCGTGGCGAGCCTGATTTTGATTGTCGGCCTGTCCGCCGGTTTCATGTTCAAGGTCAACGCCGAGAAGCGGGCAGCCATTCAGGCGGAACAGCATGCCGTGAAGAAAGAGGCGGAAACCCGTGGAGCCCTCGCCCGTTCAGCGCTTTCCCTTGCCGAAGCCGCCATGCGTGAGCGCAATGGACTACTGATGCAGTCTGCATTGGAAAATGTGCCCGAGGATTTGCGTGAAGGCGAGTGGCGGTATCTCCTCGACCAATCAGATTCCTCCATTGGGACTATTGACACCGGAGGCGGTCGGATCATGAGCGCCGCTCCGGACCCGCAGCGCCCCGGAGTTTTCGCATTCGCCGATGAAAGCAAAACGGTCACTCTCATGAACGTGCAAACGGGCGCGCGTCTGCTGCAGTTCACTCACACCAGCAGTTGGAACAGTTGTCTGACATTTTCATCGGACGGACAGCAAATTGCCATTGGATCAAGTCGCAACAGTGACATTGTGATTCACAGCGCGGTGGACGGAAGAAAATTGACGGCATGGGAAGCCCCGGCCTCGGAGCGCCTGGAGTTCAGCCACGACGGAACGACCTTGCTCCAGACCTGGCGTAAAGGGAGTAAGAATTCCAGAGGAGTCACCCAAATCACCTTGTGGAATACTGCCACCGGAAAAATGCTCTGGGAGCGCGACGGTTTCGTCCGACGGGCCTGGGCGGAGTTTACCATTGACGGCACTCATATTGTGATGTGCGATGAATACAATGACCTGCTCCTTTTGTCCCCTGCGGACGGATCCACGGTGCGCTCTTTGGGCATGCAGGTTCTGTCTGTCGCTACGATGAATCCGAATGGGAAAAGTGTGATCGTGTCGATGCATGATGGCAGCCTGCAGGCAGTCGATTTGAAAAGTGGCGAAATTCGCTTCCGAATCGTTCCGCAGGTAGATCGAATCCGCCACCTGGCATTTCAACCGGACGGACGACGGTTCGTCAGTGTCATAGAACTCCAGGACGGGCGGCAAGAGATTCAGATTTGGGATGCTGCCACCGGGGCTCTGAAGCGTTCGATTCTGGGAGGTGTAGGTCCGGCGAGAAATGTCTGCATCCATCCTCAGTCTGGAGAACTGATCATCACGGGAGATTCTTCCCGGGTGTGGGACTGTGGAAGTGAATCATGGACCCTGGGCGGTCTTCAATACACCGTTGGCGGCTTTTGGGGCTCGGATGACCTCTATATTGGACAAGGCAAGAAAGATTTCTTCGTTTTGCAAGAACTTAAAGCAAAGGGCAAAGTCACCGAGCTATGGAAGCCTGACCTCGACCTGGCGAAGGACAAGGGTACGGTTATCTCAATGAGCGTTGCCGGAGCATTTGCAGTGATCACTGAATATGGCAAGTACCCAACGAGTGGTGCCTTGTTTACGAACCGGGGTGGCGAGATTCGGTTGGTCCGGAAGTTTGATTTTCCAGTTAACGCGAAAAATCTCCGGATGAATCCTAACGGCAGCTCGTTTTTTGTATGTAATTCAAATTCCTCTATCCATGACATCAGAATATTCGACATCTCGAGCGGCTCCTTTCTGGACACGACGGACAAAAGAGGGGGCGAAGTTGTCAATGATGCCTGCTGGCTGAAAAACGGTCGCGAAATCCTCGGGCTTGCAACCTTCGACGCAACCCGCGGCAATCCTGCCTCGCAGGAAAAGCTGGTCGTATGGGATGCAGTCAGTGGCAAGCTTATCAGAAGCAGCAGTCATCCCACGGCGATGGACGTGCTGGCGCTCGCTCCAGATGGACTTCGATTCGCGGAAGGCGGTGAGGATAGAAAGATACGCATCAGAGACGTGGCCACACTGGAGATCCTCCAAGAGTTCCGCACCCATGACAAGCCCATCACCAGTGTCGCCTGGCATCCCACTAGACCGATCCTTGCCACCGGTTCAGAGGATTTGACGATTCGGCTCTGGAATCTGGAATCTGGAAAACGTGTGGAAGAACTACACGGAGCCGATTCCGCACCGACTTACCTTGCCTTCTCTCCCAGCGGCACCCGTCTTGCCGGCTCGGAATATTTAAAGACACGCATTTGGAGTTTGGAGGTGGATCATACCGCTGATGTCAGCCTGCCATCCCTGCCCTCCGTTTCCTCACCCACTAGTCCAACGCCGCCCAAGCCCGTGATCACTTCCACTCCGGCACCCGAACAAGTCGCCGGGGAGATCAAATCCGGCGACTGTATTTCCTCAGCAACCAAAGCCAAGCCCTACGAGAACAGTCTCGGTATGCGCTTTGTCCCCGTGGCGATTACCGGTGGACCGAGCGATGGGAAGACCGTGTTGTTCAGCATTTGGGAAACGCGGGTGAAAGATTATGAGGCCTTCATTAAGGAGAACAAAGGACTCGAGTGGCCGAAAGTGGAATGGAAACAAAAAGACGATCACCCTGCAGCAAATGTAAGCTGGGACGATGCGGTAGCCTTTTGTGCGTGGCTGACGGAACTGGACCGGAAGAAGGGCAAACTGGGCAAAGACGAACTTTATCGGCTGCCAACGGATCACGAGTGGTCTTGTGCCATCGGACTTGGGAGGGAAGAAGATGCCGGACTGCTTCCATCAGTCAAGAATGCGGAGATTACCGATATTTATCCCTGGGGTGATATGTATCCGCCACCGAAGGAAGCAGGGAATTATTACGGAGAGGAATGCGAGCGTAATCCTGAGACAAATCGTTTCAACAATAAGAATCGCAAACTCATAAAAGGTTATAATGATGGCTTTGATCGGACCAGCCCTGTGGGGAGTTTCAAGGCGGACGAGAATGGGCTCTATGATATGGGAGGAAACGTGTTGGAATGGTGTGAGGACATGACTTCAACCGAAGAGAGAACTCGAGTGTTGCGAGGAGCGTCGTGGGCCGGCGATGATACGAGGAGCTATCTCTGGTCTTCTCGTCGTTTATTCGCATCCGCTGGTGATCGTCGCACCAACTTCGGAGTTCGGTTGGTCGTCGCTGTTGATAGCGACGAAAAGCCTATCCCCAAACCTGCCTCTATCACTCAAAAAGTCACTCCGATTGGCTCTAAGGGCAAAGCCTCGAGAACCGCGGACGCTTCCATCGATCTCCTTGCCGCCGTCGACATCGAGCGAGATTCTAAAGGCGAACTGGAATGGGAGAAAAACGCGAGTGGCCTGAGTGGAACCCCCGCCAGTCCCAGCGCCAGAAATGGCCACGTCGTCCCTCCTGTCCCTGTGTCCGGTGACTACGAACTCGAACTGCGCTTCCTTCCAGAAAAAGGGAGTCTCGCTGTCACCTTCCCGGTGGGCGCTTCCGCCGCAACCTTCTTTCCAATTCACGGACCACAGGATTCGACCTACGGAGCCATCGAAAAAATCGACGGGATGAGCTTAGAAGATAAGAGTAATCCCACCCGCTTTCAGCCTTCTCCGTTCAGGAAGGGCATCGAAGAGACTGTTCTCCTCCGCGTCCGCGAACAAACTGGAGGCAACTGGTCCATCGAAGTGATCCACGATGACAAGACACTCACCTCGTGGACCGGTGATCCGGCCCGATTAACGACGATTTCCGTTTGGAATGATGGCACGTCAGGCAGAATCGGATTGGGCATTGCCCACGGGGGAGGATCCACCTACCTCTCCGCGATGCTCTACAAGCTTGAATCCGATAAGCCCTCTACTACCCCGGCGGCTCCATCTTCATCGTCCAAACCAGCAGACACCCCTCCTGAGTGTTAAGAGTTTTAAGGGACGGACAAACAATCGCCCGAAGATGTCAGGGGGCGACATTTCGGCATTCAGAATGCCACACCCATCGTCTACTTGGAAATAAATGAAAAATGTTGGCCAGAAAGGAACTGCGATTTCGCCCTTTAGATGACAGCGCACAAACTTGCGCTGCAAAAAATGAAAGATACCAAACCAAAGTATGAAAATGAAACGACTTACTTCTATTAGAAACGCACTCCTCAGGATTTGCATGATCGCGATTGGGGCATGTCTGACCTCACACTCCGACGCGCAGATCACTACACTTGATCTATACGAAAATCCTTGCACCCCCTCAATCCCGGCCGGACTGACGCCTCGATAAAAATCCTTGAATAAGCAAATTCCTATCAACGTCTACGGGGTCAGTCAGCATTTCGCGACTTTTGGCGAAGAAAACACTATGCCGAGAGCACCGAGGATTGAGTTTGAGGATACCTGCTATCACTTCATGGAATGCGGCAATCGCTGAGAGGCGATCGTGTAAATGGGGTCAGTTGCCCCCTTTCCTTTATATGAACCTCACGACTACGAACTCAGGCGAGCCACGTAGATCCGATGCCACAGCTCTTCTGAGTGCTCATAGGATTTCACTGGATGCTCCTTCAAATTGAAGCCGGCTTTCTTCAGTGCCATCTCTAGCCTCGGCGATGGCACCGCCATCCAGTAGGCCAGACAGCCGCCCGGATTGAGCGACTCCCGCAGCAATGCCAGAAAACTTGGCGAATAGAGCTTTATATTGTCCTCGGTGATCAGCGCTTCGGGCGAGTCGTCGATATCGATCAGGATAGCATCATACATGTCGCCATCTCCCAGGCAGTCGAAGAGATCGCACAGAATCACGTTCGTTCTCGGGTCTTCGAGCAAGGGGCCATTGTGATCAACCAGATAGGTGCGGTTCCATTCGATGACCTGATTCATCAATTCCGCAACATCGACGGTGGCGGGCGAGCCCACCAACTCGAGAACCCGTTTGAGGGTAAATCCCATGCCCAACCCACCAATCAGTACCCGCGGGTGCTCCGGTCGGGTCGTCACCCCTTCCAAGAGATCGACACAGCCCAAATCCGCAAGCATCCGTTCGGACCATGTCAGGTTCGTGCTCATTAACTCCAACCCGTTGTATTCGAGGACAAATTCCCCGTCTTGCTGGTAGAGAGCGAGCAAGTTTCCATCGGGCATACTGGCCTTGTCCAGCAGGATATAGGGGGTCATGACCCAAGTATCGCCGAATCCGTCCCCTCGACAAGGGGATTGCCAGATCCCTCAAGATTAAGACACACATTTCGGGGTCAGGGATCATGACAAACGACGCGACTGTCAGGGTCGGTTGTGCTGCGGGAGCGCGTATTCTCTCCTCATTCAATCGCGGCGCATCGATAACAACACCTCACACCGATGTCCGGGGAGCGGTTCCTGAACTCGTCGGTTGCATCTTCCGGTCTTCCCGGGGGCAGGCAATATTCCCGGACTTTTGGCAGAAGGAAGTGCTTTGATTCCGAGCCCAAGATACAAGAGGCAGAAATGTTGCCCGACCCTCCGACCCTTCGCAGATCTCCGTGTTCCCCAGTGACAAGATCATGCGCCGACGCGGGATTAGATCACCCGGATCCGTTTTCTCGAAGTCCAATTCTTCAAAGATCGGTTTGGGAGGCATGAACCTACTTAATCCTGAAACCGCTCCAATCCCAGACCCCATCACCGCTCCTAATCCGCAATAGGCACCAACGCCGGATCCCCCCACAGGACATAGAGGTGACCATTGGCCGCATCCCGCGAACCAACCCGCCCTGAGTAGTAGTCGGGAATCTGCTTCCCTCCGATAATTGAATTCATCAATCGCTGATAGGCCTCCCCCGTCGAAAGGCCATGAAGCACCGACTCAGACATGGGAAACACCTTTGGAAATCCCCCACAAAGCCCCATGTGACCGAAGAACATCACCGCACCATTCTCAATCGCATAAAACGCAAATCGCTTGTCCTTTCGTTTCGATTTTAAATCCACTCGATCGGCCTCATAGGGTGTGGCCGACATGCACGAGCCGCAAAAAACAAGCTCATCCGTGAAGTCAACTCCATCGAAGGCGTCTACGTCCATGCCGCAAATTCGACCGGTTGTCCCGTGGCCATACATGAACAAAAGATTGCTTTCATTCAGGGCCAACTCTGCCGGCAATGATAGTTGATCAAAGGTGTATCGCTCTGACTTCGGCAGCATCGCGATCTCGCCCTCGTCAGCCGAAAGTTCCGGAAAGTCCTCACGCTCCGTGTGAGATTTTCGTGTTGTAATAATGATGGCCGGGGAATCCTTCCCTTCTTCAGCAAACATTTTCTGCATCACCTTGGCTTTCTGATAACTCCGATACCTCCGCGCATCGGTGTCTTCAATGGCACCAATGGAGGCCGGCTCAATCTCGTCCGGACGCATCGCTTGAAACTGAACCGTTCGCTCTACCAGATCGGCGAGGCCTGCGGCATCGCTCGCCATCAGGTAGCCCGGAAAAACATCCAGCTCCGGATCCTCATCCAAACCGCACAATAACTTCAACATACACAGGTGCATGTTTTCCCGATAGCTCTCGATCCTGGGAGCGATGGCCACAAATCGAGGATTCAGATTACGAAGAGCGTCCTGAACCATTTCGATCTCTTGAGACGACTCAAACAAAGTGCCGAGCGATTTCAGCGCCATGACCTCTCCTCCGCGAAATTCAGCCAATTGATTCAATGCCGCCTTCGCGACAGGGTCAGTATGATCAGTCAGAATGACATACCCCTTTTTCGAGACAGGATGAGCTTCGGTCTCTGCTAAACCGGTGCTGGGACCAAACGCCCCCGCAAAGGGAGGATTTTTCAGTTCCTCTATTGTCGGTATGATGAGAGAACGATCTCGCGGGAGCCCTCCGTGGTCATTAGTCTTCTTCTTTGTAACTATTCAGGTCAAGAAAGTGAAGAAAACACTTGTACTATGAATATTATGGTATTAGCTGATCTTCGTGAAGCGAAAACGCCCGACAAAAGAGCAGCTTATCGAGCTGGCGAAGAGCGATC
>Ga0222662_1000490_pt1 | contig 31385 bp, 26 predicted proteins | sample AntAcemetagen600_FD_179821 | JGI IMG/M metagenome (GOLD analysis project Ga0222662, IMG submission 179821) | Saline water microbial communities from Ace Lake, Antarctica - #600 | ecosystem: Environmental > Aquatic > Non-marine Saline and Alkaline > Saline | place: Antarctica: Ace Lake... | reverse complement strand
TTGATCATGGCACGGATCGTATTCTTCTGACAAAAGAAATTGAAGAAGCCCACAATCTTGCCGCTGCCCACAATGGCAGTCTGCTCGCTGGCGAAGTAGACGCATTGCCCATTGAGAGGTTTGACTTTGGCAATTCGCCAAGCCAAATCGCGGGTCTTGACCTGGCGGGGCGCACTATTGTCCATCGCACGTCAAACGGCACCCGGATGGCAATTGCTGCGCTGTCTCACGCTTCTCACGTCTTCGTCACCGGCCTGAGCAACGCACGGGCGACAGCCACTCGCGTTTCCTCACTCGTCGACAATGGCGCTTCGCAGCTATTGTTGGTGGCAACCCATCCAACCGGTGATGAAGACGTTGCGTGTGGTGATTACCTATTGTCTCTGCTTGACCTCCCCGGTGGGACATCTGACGACCAAGCCTTTCAGCGGACCCAATCGTCAGAGGCGGGGGCAAAGTTCCTGGATCCTGCTCAGCCAGAATATCCCGCAACGGATATGTTTCATGTCCTTGCGTTTGATCCACCAGACTTTGTGATGCAGGTAACAATGGAAGAACAGATACCAACAGTGAGAAAAATGCTCCTTTGAGCACTGTCCTGGGTCGGCCGCACCCTATGTCGCAGGGGCTTCACGATTTGAGCGAAAATTTCGGATGTTTATTTACGGCATGACTTTTTCTCTTTCTCAGTTCCGGCTAAACTTTGAAAACGACTCAGGCGGCCACTAGACCTTCTCAATAGAATTTCTGGTGGGCGCCCTTTGCGCCTCTGGTCCTGTGTGTCGTTGGGGAGGAAAATCGGGAGGCGCCGACCCAAAGGTCTAGAAATGCCTGCCCGCAGTTCGCCCAGATCACCTCTGTGGCGGCTTGTGCCGCTTCTTCGCGCTCATGCCTTCAAATTTTGGGGCGGCTTGGCGTTGATCATCAATGGGCGATTTCTGGAAGCCGGAATGCCACTTCTACTCGGCATTGCGGTAGACTCCCTAAATGTCGGGGATCCAAATCTAACGTGGCCAGCCATTGGCATTTTGTGTCTCATGGCCGCGCGTTATGTCTCCTTTTCGTTTGGGCGTCGCTTCGTGAGGCAGGTGGGTGCGGAAGTCGCCTATGACCTGCGACAGAAACTCTATTGGCATTTGGAGCTTCAAGGCCCCCGGTTTTTCGCCAAATATTCTACTGGCGATCTGATGGCCCGTGCCATCAACGACCTTCAACTGATTCGCATGATGATAGGCCTTGGGTCACGCCTCCTGCTTGTGCTTGGCGCTTCTGGTGTCATCGCCTTTACCGTCATGCTGACCCTCTCAAGCAAACTCGCGTTAATGCTCCTACCCCTTATGCCCTTCATTGGTTTTGTTGGCTGGTTATCGGCACGCAAAATCTTCGTTCAGTCAAACGCCGTTCAGGAAGGGTTCTCAGAACTGTCAGCCCAGGTGCAAGAGAACCTGAATGGTATACGGACCATTCAAACACATTCCCAGGAAACGCGGGAAATCTCACGCCTTGAAGAAAAGAGCAGTGCCTACGCAGAAGAATTTCAGAAGCTGATGTTTTACAATTCAGCTCTCACCTCATCCATGCTGGTGATGACTGGCGCTGCGACGCTTATTATTGTTGGCTATGGAGGTTCACTCGTCATGAATGGCGAAGTGAGCATCGGTACATTTACCGCATTCATCTTTTTTCTCGGTATGATGTTGTCGCCGGTAAAGGAAGGCGGTGTCATGGTCACGCTGTTTCAACGCGCCGCGTCTGCCTCGTCGCGGATTTTTGCTATCCTCGATCATGAGCCGGAAATTCGGGATGCTGAAGAGGCCGCACCGCTGGACGGCGTTGGGGGTACAATCACGATCAACCATCTTTCCTATTCGCATCCGGAACAAGCGGAGCAAGACGATGGTAGTTGGCCGACCCTCGACAATGTATCGCTCACCATTGAACGTGGCCAGACAGCCGCCATTTTGGGGCGTGTCGGTTCTGGCAAATCAACCTTGTTGCGTCTGCTTGTGCGCCTTCTTGATCCCCCACCAGGCACAGTCTATCTGGACGGTAAGGATGTGCGCATGCTGCCGCTGGCCCAAGTGCGCCAGGAGATTTCCTTCGTGCCGCAGGACCCTTTCCTGTTTGCAGATCAACTTGGTCAAAACATTTCCTATGACAATCCTGAGCGATCTCTTGCAGACGTATGGGATGCCGCGGAAACCGCCGACCTCGACGAGACCATCAGTCGTTTTCCAGCACAACTTGAAACGGCCGTTGGTGAGCGAGGCGTCACTCTGTCTGGGGGACAAAAGCAACGCACCAGTCTTGCACGCGGGCTCATCCGTGGCTCGCCTGTTCTTCTATTGGATGATTGCTTCTCTGCTGTAGACACAGAAACAGAAGAAAAAATTCTCACTCAACTCAGGGTACTCCGCGAGGGACTGACAACGGTTCTTGTCTCTCACAGAGTTTCAACTGCGCAACATGCGGACTGCATATTTGTTCTCGACCGGGGAAAGATTACAGAACAAGGGGACCATGCGACCCTGATGGCCCAGGGCGGTGCTTACGCCCAACTGGCGCGACTTCAAAGTCGGCGAGACGCGCTAAAGTCTGATTTGGATGCACAGAATGTATCGACGGGAGAGGAGTCATGACGACCTCAGAAACGCCAGCTCGAGACTATTCGATCTTCGACAATGACATTGAAGGCAAGCGTCTTGACGGGCAATTGCTGCGCCGTCTCATTGGCTGGCTCAAACCTTATAGAATGCGCGTCGCACTTGCCGTCATCTGCGTCCTACTCGGTGCGTCGGCTGCGGTTCTCGCACCAGTGATCGTAACCCGAGTGGTTATCGACGGCCTCCTGCTGCCCGTTACAGGCAATGAAGCAAGCATCGAAGCTCCTGACATGGGCCAGCGGGCTCTTGTCGGCTGGATATCAGACCTAACAACACTCAGCTCACTTCTTAGTGCCTGTCTGGTCTATGGCGTCTGGGTCCTCATTGCGGGCCTGTTTAGTCATCTCTTTCGCATTTTACTTGCAGGCTCTGTCCTCTCTGGATTGAAAGATTTACGTCGCGACGTGTTCGCTCACTTGGAACATTTGCCCGCAACCTTCTACGACCGCGTCGCGGTTGGGCGTGTTATGACGCGCGTGACCAACGACATTGAAACACTTTTTGAACTCCTGTCAGGTTTTGGCGTGCTGATGGGTGAATTTGTCCCGTTCATTGTCGCCATTACCATCATGCTCTCGATTAATCCAGACCTAACAGGGATTCTATTATTGCTGATGCCGATTGCCATTGTGGCAACCTATATATTCCGCATGGCAAGCCGAAAAATTTATCGCGACATTCGCTCAAGTCTTTCTCGCCTTAACGAGAACCTGCAGGAAAACCTGTCAGGCATGGAAGTTGTGCAGCTCTACCAACGCGAAGAGATAAATTTCAAACGCTACTCAGAAATCAACTCAGAAAACCGTCATCAGGAAAATCGTGCTGTTGTTATTGAAAGTCTCTACGGGCCGGCAATGGACAGTCTCTTCTTTCTAGCGATGGGGACCATCATTTGGTATGGCGGCGCTCAGGTCGTTGACGCAGAAGTCACGCTTGGCAGCATCATCCTGTTTGCCAGTTTTACCGAAATGTTGTTTCGTCCAATCGTTGCTCTCGGCGAACAATGGAATGTTGTCTTTCGGGCGATGGCCTCATGTGAACGCATTTTCCAAGCACTCGACTGGCACGAAGCACTGATTGATCCTGTCGACCCAGTGCCTCTCCCCAACACACTTTCTGGCGAAGTTGCATTTGACCACTTGGATTTCGAATATCGCCCTGGCCATCCAATTTTGAAAGATGTGTCTTTTACCATCAATGCGGGGGAACGTCTGGCAATCGTTGGGCCGACCGGCTCAGGTAAAACCACCTTGGTGCGCTTACTCTGCCGTTTCTATGATGTAAATCCTGACACAATCTTCCTCGACGGCATCGACATCATGGACGTACGACCATCCGAAGTACGAAAAAAAATTGGCGTGGTTTTGCAGGACTTCCACATTTTTTCTGGAACAGTACTCGACAACATTGCATTGGGTGATCCAGATGTAAGTCGTGACGCTGCAATCAACGCCGCCAAAACGGTGAACGCTGACGCCTTCATTCGCCGATTGCCACAAGGTTACGATACGCCTCTGGTTGAGCGTGGACGCAATTTGAGCCACGGCCAACGCCAGTTGCTTGCTTTCGCCCGTGTCCTAGCGGTCGACCCCGACATTCTAATCCTGGACGAAGCGACCGCGAGTGTTGACACCGAAACCGAACTGGTGATCCAAGATGCGCTTCGTAAGCTCACGGAAGGACGCACCTCAATCATCATTGCGCATAGGCTACAAACGATCAGGGAAGCTGATCGCATTGTTGTTTTAGCTCAAGGTGAAATGAGAGAGATAGGCAGCCATGAGGAGCTTATGGCGAGGGAGGGACTGTATGCCACTCTTTATGAACTTCAGGTTCAAGAAACCGTCTGAATTTTTTCTTCGTTTACAGAAGCTGGTTCTTCGTCTGACAATGGCTTGCCCAACAGTTTTTCATAGATATGCATAAGATCAAGGATACGCTTTTCGTTGGAAAATTCCTGTTCAGCGTACCTACGGGCAGAGGTCCCCATTTCGCGCCGAAGGCTTGCGTCTTCAATCAAGAGTTGTAGTGCATCCGCTAGAGGCGCAACAGTCCGCGCGGGGACCAAGCGCCCTGTCACACCGTCCACAACAACATCGCGACAACCAGGCACATCAGTCGCGATACAAGCGCGCCCGACAGCAGCAGCCTCAATAATTGTTCTAGGTGCTCCTTCTCGGTAAGATGGCAAACACACGAGATTGGCTTGGCGATAAACGTCAATCATATCCTCTTGCCAACCCCACCACTCCACATGACCATCTTCCACCCATTTTTCTATCGTCGAGACATCCAGTGTGGCTGGATTGGCTGGATCAACATCTCCAACAAGCGCATATCGCGCGCGAACACCACGAAGCTTCAGGATCTTGGCGGCTTCAACAAACTCTACAATACCTTTGTCTTTCAGGAGCCGGCCAGCAACTATCACTAACGGGGTTTTTGTCTCCGGCTCCAAGGCATGGATGAATTTTTCCAGATCAATACCACCCCCGACAAGCACAGATGTTTGATCTTCGCGAACAAAGCCACGGCCAACAAACTCATCGCGATCATCAGGATTTTCAAAAATTGTGATCGCCTTCTTATGGCGTAGTGCAAATCGATAGACGAAGGCACTCATGGTTCGCAGTATAGTGACGCCTATGGTTTTCCCAATAAAAAGATACCCAAGCCCGGTCACGGACAACACAACAGAGGGCACCCCAAAAAGTCTGCCGAACAATCCACCGTAAAGGACCGGCCGTGTTGTCGCAGCATGCAGGATATCTGGCTTCACTTTCCGAATAATACGAGGAATTTCGCGTATCATGGAAAGATCATAAAGAAAGGGACGCTGGTCTCTCGGAGCGTTCAATCGGTGTAAGGTCACATCAGCCAAATCTAAGTCATTCAAATCCTCAGAATCTGGTACTGCCACGTGAACATCCGCACCGACAGCCGCAAGCGCTTTTACACGATCAACCCAGTGCAATGACAAATTCACAGCGAGTGGAAAGACAAATAGTATTTTTGTAGGCACGTTGGCCTCTCATCTCAGTATTAGCGGCGCACTACATTTTCCGAGAAAAATGAAACAACGCGCTGTATATCCCCTTCTGCCATTGCCGTCCCAGATGGCAAGCAGATCCCTGTTTCAAAAAGCCTATCGGAAACTCCGGCTGATGTAAAACGTACATTTTCAAAAACCGGTTGCCGATGCATCGGCATCCAGACCGGTCTACACTCAATATCATTGATGTTGGCAGCTTTGCAAATTTCTACCGGATCTGCCAGATTTTCCGCAGGATCAAGCGTAAGGACCGTTAGCCATCTATTCGTTGCACCATATGCAGCCTCCGGCATCATGGCGATCCCTTGGACGCCGCCAAACGCTTCGGCATAAATGTCGAATATTTCCCGCTTGCGACGCACACGATCTGACAATACCTCTAACTGGCCGACCCCAACAGCCGCACACAGGCTTGGCATGCGGTAATTATACCCCAACTCTGAATGCTCATAGTGAGCAACTGGCTGGCGCGCCTGTTGCGACAGATAACGTGCCCGAACGATCATCTCCTCATCGTCACTCGCCAGAATGCCGCCACCGGAGGTTGTGATGATTTTGTTGCCGTTAAAGGAATAGATCGCAAATTTCGCGCCTTTTCCTGCATGGCGATCCTTGTATCTGGCACCTACGGATTCCGCCGCATCAACTACGACGGGAATTTCGTATCGGTCGCATAGGCGAACAATCTCATCCAGATCACATGATTGACCATAAAGGTCGACAGGGATTACAGCTTTTGGAAGACGACCTTCCCCATCAGCCTGGTCCAACATTTCTGCCAACAAAACTGTGTCGAGTGTCCAGGTGTCCGGAGACACGTCAATGAACACGGGTGTAGCGCCGCGATAAACCACTGGCGAAACACCGCCCATGAAAGTGAGATCAGCGATCCACACGTCATCCCCGGGCCCTACATCCAACAGACGCATGGCAATATCCATGGCGCCAGTGCCGCTGGACAGCGCTGCCGCAGCCTTGTGCCCCGTCAAATCGCAAAATGCTTTTTCAAACCGATCGATCATGGGACCAGCGGGTGCTACAAAATTACTGTCGAATACTTCGCCCACCAATTCACGTTCTCGACCCGACATGTGAGGGGGCGAAAGAAAAATTCTATCTTGACTACTCATGATTTATCTCACCTGCAGGCACGCCGACTACCGTGCGGCCCTTTGCGACATCGCATAATACAACGGCACCGGCACCGACGGTAACATCAGCACCAATGGTCACCCCTGGCACAATGGTCGCGCCCGCTCCAACGAAACTCCGCTTACCAATTGTCACATTTCCAGCAAGACGAGCCCCCGGTCCGATATGAGCATAATCGTCGACACGGCAATCATGGTCTATCGAACATGAAGTATTGGCGATGACATGGTTCCCGAGGCTTGCATCTGGCTGTATGACCGCCCCTGCACAAATAAGCGTTCCCTCTCCTATCTGAACAGATGAATGGACCACCGCCTGACTGTGTTGAGCGATGACCCATTTCGCTGGAAATTCAGAGAGTTTTTCCCGCACTGTGTTTATGCCGATAGCAATTATGGCCTTGCGTTTTTCTTGTATCCACCAGCTCGCCTCTGGCGTTACCCCAACGATTTTCACACCGAGCAAATTGTGTCCTTGCAACGCGACATCGTCATCGAAAATTTCGATGGTGTTTTTTGTGCCATTGCTTTCCAGCGTTGCGATCACGACTTTTGCATGACCGCCGCCACCCAACATCCAGACCTTGTTCGTCATTGCTCTCGTTCCACCGGGTCTCGCCCTTTTGCCTTGCCAGACCTGACCTGGTCATCAAATCTGGGCATGGTCTCATGTCCGTCAGCACTGATCCCATCGCGGCTCACAACACTTCGTACCGTTCGAAAAAGTATCTGAATATCCAGCCACAACGAAAGACTATCGACATACAAAGTATCAAGCTCAAGGCGTTTATCCCATGTCTGAGCATTACGACCGTTTACCTGAGCAAGTCCTGTCAAACCTGGCCGGACAGAATGTCGCCGCGCCTGATTTTCAGAATAGTAGGGAAGATATTCCGGTAAAAGCGGCCTCGGACCGACAACACTCATGTCACCACGCAAGATGTTCCACAATTCAGGCAGTTCATCCAGACTTGTCGCTCGCAAAAACCGTCCGAGGACCGTCATCCGTTCGGCATCAGGAAGTAAATGTCCGTTCTCGCACCGTGCGTCCCGCATTGTGCGAAATTTGATAACGTTAAAAGGTTTTGCGTCTAGTCCTAGGCGGCACTGGCGGAAAAAAACCGGACGGCCAATCAACGCCCAGATGAGCAGTGCCAGCAAGAGCAGTGGCACCGCCAGAACCAGCAGTCCCAAGCCTGCAACGAGCAGATCAAAAATTCTCTTCCAGACTGAAATAGATTCAGCTCCTGTTATTGGCACGAAGGGATCAGCCAATCCTAAAATTTCAATATGCCGGATTTCACGCGATCATAGTCAGCTCGAACCATCATGGCTGTTAGTTCATCAAGACCCACCTTTGCTTCCCAGCCCAATTTCTCTTTGGCTTTACTGGCGTTGCCCAAAAGCAATTCGACTTCGGCAGGCCGAAAAAACTGAGGATCTATATCGACGATAATTTTGCCAGTCTTCCTGTCCGTCGCAATTGTATCAGTGCCATCACCTGACCATTCAAGATCGAATTCCAAGGCCCTCGCTGCGGCTGAAATAAAATCTTTCACCTTTGTGGTCTTGCCCGTCGCCAACACAAAGTCATCCGCTTTTTCTTGCTGGAGCATTCGCCACATGCCCTCAACATAATCACCGGCAAAGCCCCAATCTCTTGCTGCGTCAACATTGCCAACGCTCAACCGTTCCTGAAGGCCCTGAGAAATGCGCGCCAACGCCAACGTAACTTTGCGTGTGACGAACTCTGAACCACGGAGCGGTGATTCATGATTAAACAGAATGCCTGAGGCTGCGAACATGTCGTAGCTCTCTCGGTAATTGACTAGGCACCAATGCGCATAGAGTTTTGCAGCTGCATAGGGGCTACGCGGATAAAAGGGAGTGGATTCGCTTTGCGGCGTTTCCTGCACCTTGCCAAACATTTCAGACGTAGACGCCTGATAGAATTTTGACTTCCCACCAAGCTCCCGAATGATCTCCAACAGGCGCAGCACACCCAAACCATCAACATCGCCTGTGTAAAGAGGTTGATCAAATGAGGTGCCAACAAAACTCTGCGCGGCCAGATTGTAAATCTCATCCGGCTGGGTCTGCTCAAGGACACGGCGAATATTGGAGTATTCCAGCAATTCGATAGGCACCAGCTCAATATCATTGAGCACATTCAACTCTTCCAAGCGTCCAGTGCTGATGCCCGCCCCCCTACGCTGAGCGCCAAACACCTTGTAACCCTTGTCCAGTAGCAGGCGCGCCAAATAAGCGCCATCCTGCCCAGAAATGCCTGTGATCAATGCCGACTTGCTCATAGTGAAAATGTCCCTCGCTCAGTCAACTCATGACCGGGTTTTTGTGCCTCTCATAGCACGAGCAAGCCCCAAGCAAATAGCACTTTGTGGTGCCGGAATGGCGGTTGGCGGGCTTATTTCACCTAAACTGGAAAAAAGCGGTAAATGCTGCCAACGGGTTTTCTAAGACCCCTGTTCCAGCCTTCCATAGGCGTCTTCAAAGCGAACAATGTCATCTTCACCCAGATAGGAACCCGATTGCACTTCGATTATGCTCAACGGCTCTGTCCCAAGGTTCTGCAATCGATGTTTTGTCTCCAAAGGGATGTAAACAGACTCATTCTCACGCAGTGTTTGAAACTTCTCACCCACCGTAACGCTCGCCTCGCCCTTCACAACGACCCAGTGTTCAGCACGCTTGTGATGAAGTTGTAATGAAAGGGACGCCCCCGGCTTTACCATCAAGTGCTTTACCTGATGGGTTTCGCCCTGGTCCAAGCTCTCATAATAACCCCATGGTCTATATACACGTCGGTGCTCACGATGCTCTAACCTGCCAGCGTCTGCCACCTGTTTTACTAGCGCCTTGACGTCTTGGACGCGATCACGCGGCGCGACCATAACCACATCGCCGGTTTCAACGATCACAAGGTCATTCACGCCCACCGCAGCAATGAGATTGTTTTCAGCGCGAATATAATTGTTCTGCGCGTCGTGGAGCAGCACATCGCCAGCCTGCACATTGCCATGCTTGTCCTTTATGCCTATTTCCCAGAGCGCAGACCAACTCCCAATATCACTCCAGTCCATCTCAACGGGTATCACAGCAGCCGTCGAGGTTTTCTCCATCACTGCATAATCGATTGAATCTGATGGGCATTTGCGAAATTCGGCCGCGCCTAGCCGGAAAAAATCGTGATCGCGCTCCCCTTCTTCAACAGAGCGCGCCGCGTGCTCGTTTATCTCGGGGCAATGAAGGTCCATTTCCGCCAGAATATGATCCGCCCGGAACATGAAAATACCTGCATTCCAGTAGTAGCCTCCCTCTGCAAGATACTCTGCTGCGATTTCCGCACCAGGCTTCTCTACAAATTTTGCCACCTCTCGCCCGAACGAACCGTCGATCACCGGACCTTCTTTAATATAGCCGTAACCGGTCTCAGGCGCATTGGGGACAATCCCGAACGTCACGAGGCGTCCTGTTTGCGCAAGAGAGGCGCCGGCTTCAACCGCTTTCATAAATGCAGCCTGGTCGCCAATATGATGGTCTGCTGGCAGGACCAGCAAAATTGCGTCTTTATCTTCCGCTAATGCCAGCCGGGCCGCTACTGCTGCCGCGGGCGCTGTATTTCGGCCTTCGGGTTCCAGAACATGCGCTAAGGCTGCTACTCCGAGTTCCTGCATCTGAGAGGCAATAATAAAGCGGTGGTCCTCATTGGATATGACCATAGGCTGAGCAAATAACGAGCTTCCCATTACTCTCGCAACTGTTTCCTGCAACATGGCCCGTTCTGATACCAGTGGCAGAAGTTGCTTGGGATAGAGTGCTCTTGATGTCGGCCACAATCTCGAACCAACACCCCCGGACAGGATGACGGGGAATACCTTCATGTCTATTTGCTTCCTGCTTTGCGGCGAATGGGGAAGCCAGCATTACTGCCAACTTTGAACACACTCTAGACCAAGGAAGCTTCAAGCGGAAAGCCTGTCTACCAGAAAGAGGTGCTTAGGTCATTGTATGCCTAATGCAAAAGTTAACGCTCCTGATTTGAGCATGTGCCTGGGATGCCGTTCTTCAGAAATGGCGTCCAATAGCGTACAAAAGCAATTGATTTCGATGCATTCAGAGAGACCAGATAGTGAACACAAAGTGGCTGGGGCGGCAGGATTCGAACCTGCGCATGCCGATACCAAAAACCGGTGCCTTACCACTTGGCCACGCCCCAACAATGCGACTCTCACATCATGTGGACATGCACATAACTCGAAGCGCCCTCTAGTGCAATGCCTATGGTGAAAAACATTGAATTTCCTTCAAATCGAAGCCCCGGGTATCCATTTTCCGGTGTTTTCAGGAAAATGGACCAAGTTGATCAAAGTGAGAGGGAGCGAAGGGCATTGACCCCTTACAAATGAGGCAGCGCCATTAGGGAATGTTCGACGTAATTCTCAATTGCCCGATAGCCGCCTCCGTCAGGCTCCCCAAAAAAAGATTGCCATCATGTTCGTTAACACTCGTAATCATCCCAAAATGCCCAGTAGGATCCTGAAGGCTCTCAATCACATTTCCGCTCGCATCCAAATGAGCGATCCAGCCAAATGGCGCGCCTAGTCCGCCTCGTAGGGCTTCAGGTAGACGCATCAGAACTTTGCGCCAGAAAGGCGATGGCATCAGTACCTCCAATGTTTCGTTGCGTGGAGCAACCAACGCGACCCAAAAACTGCCATCTGGTGCCCTGGACAAATTATCCGGGTGGCCGGGCAGGTTTTCAAAAAAAACGTCGTTTTGACCCGCATTCGGCCCAGTCAACCAAAGACGTGTGACACGGTGACGGAAGGTCTCGTTTACCAAGACAAAACTTTCATCTTCGGACAAAGCCACACCGTTTGCGAAGCCAAGATTGTCTAGTTCGACTTTTGTCACACCTGTTGATGGATCATAAGACAACAATCTGCCTGTGGTTTGGCTTTCGATAAAATCGAGCAAATTGTCTTCCTTCGCAAACCGTTGCGAAGCGTCTGAAAACCAGATCGTGCCACTCTTGGAAATGTCGATGTCATCAACAAACAGCATTTCCTCCCCATCCACCGAATTCGTGAGGACCCGCACGTCTCCAAGTGTTGATATTGCCAAGAGGCCTTTATCAGCGTCGGCGACAATTAATTCGCCGTTCTGATTGAATTGCATACCAAGCGGGCGACCCTTTGTGTTGGCGACAAGCTCTGCTTCCGTTTCTGCGGTGGCGGACAGTTCTAGGCGTACAATCCGCCCATCTGCATACCCTGTGTACAGCAGTCCATCTGGACCAACGGCTGTATCTTCCGGGCCAATACCCTCATTTTCCGCCATCCTGAGCAAAGATGAGAGGCGCTCATTGGGCGCCCACACCCCTGTTAGCGCTGGTTGAGGACCCGGTGTCCAGGCCACCGGGTCTATGGGGACAGGTGCAAATCCAAAATAAGCGACAGCCAAACCCAAAAAAGCAGCGAACGAAACAAAAATTTTCTTCACGCTTTACACCCCCCGTTAAGACCAATTTGTCATCGTCACCTTCTAACGACATCACGTCAATGGGCCCACAAGCCTGGTTGGCGAGCTGTCGTGTTGGTGCATGCGTATTGGGGAAGAGAATGGCCACCTATTTGTTGGTTCATGGCGCTTGGCATGACGAGCGTTGTTGGGAGCTGCTCGTGCCAGAACTACGTGCGCATGGTCACGCAGTACACACTCTTACTTTGCCAGGTCACTGGGATCGCCCCTTACCGAGTTACAAAATTTCCTTACAGCGCTATGGCAATGCCATTTGCGACGCCGCGCGACAAATTAATGAACCTGTTATTCTCGTCGGACATTCGATGGGAGGCATGGCCATTTCGCGGGCAGCGGAAACTCATCCAGAATTGTTTGAGCAGCTCGTTTACCTAACTGCCTATCTGCCCCGGCTCAACAAGTGGACGCGGCTTCGCTCCCTCGTGATCAGTGACAAAGATACTCAGCTCTGGCCCGCCGTTCAAACCGATTGGCTCCGCTTTCGCACGACCCTACGACCAGACCATGCCGACGACTTGCTTTATCATGATTGCGACGAGGAAATTTCCGCCAAAGCGGTTGAGCGATTGTGCAGCCAATCCGGATTTCCCCTTGTCGTCCATGACCGCATCACCGAAAAAGGCGCCGGAAGCCGTCCGATGACCTATATTGAATGCCTGCAAGACCGTGTGATTTCGCTTGGCCTGCAAAAACGAATGCAAATGCATGCACCATTCCATCGGGTATTGAGTATAAACAGCTCTCATTCGCCGTTCCTATCGCAGCCAAGAACTTTGGCAGGTCTGCTGCACCAACTTTCTGACGAGGATGGAACCGTGCCGATCCCTACTTCCAGGAAACTAGCACTGATCGAGTCTAATCGAGAATATGCCGCATCTCTTTGAAACGACAGCCAACCCAAAGCGCTCCCCCCAGCAAATAAAAAATGTGGTGCATCAAAAAATGAAGTGTAAAGAGAGTATGTTTTCAAATTACTTACTCTTTAATTCTTCGCATTCGTCTTTTACTATTTCTTTTTCCTAATTACTTCTGTAATTTTGCTTCTCCCCTTTTTGATGAAATCTCCATTCCGAGATAAATCGACGGTGAGATGCTATTTCACTGCTGTCTGCAATTTGCTAAACAACCGGTATCCATCTGCGTATTGGCAACGAGAAGAGTATGACAAAAAAAATATCCAAGGTGGTTATCCTCGCCGGGGGCCTGGGAACACGATTTGCCGAAGAAACGTCACTCAAGCCAAAGCCGCTCATCGAGATCGGGGGGCTTCCGATCCTGTGGCACATCATGAAAATCTACTATGCACATGGGATACGCGAATTCATCATTTGCCTGGGGTATAAAGGCTATTTGGTGAAGGAGTTTTTCTCAAACTACCACAACCATGTTTCCGATTTTTCAATCGACTTCCAAGACAACACGACAACCTTCCACAACAAGCAGGCGGAAGAGTGGAAAGTCACACTGATCGACACCGGGCAAAATACAATGACCGGGGGGCGCATTAAGCGCATTCAACCTTTTGTGGAAGATGAATCTTTTTGTATGACCTATGGGGATGGTGTTGGGAATGTCGATATACGCGCCCTGATCAGCCACCACAATGCAAGCGGCCTTGAAGCAACAATGACGGTTGTTTCACCTCCAGGCCGATTTGGTGCGACGAACATTGATGCCGGGAAAATCACCGGATTTCGCGAAAAGCCTCTCGGCGATGGCGGACGTATCAATGGCGGCTTTTTTGTCCTTTCACCGAAAGTGTTTGATTTTATTTCAGACGATTCAACTGTCTTTGAACGCGAACCACTCGAAACCCTCGCTGAACGAGGAATGTTGGGCGCCTTTCCGCATGAAGGATTCTGGCAACCAATGGATACCTTGCGCGACCAACGAGAATTGCAAAAACATTGGGATTCCGAAAACGCGCCATGGCGTATTTGGCATAACGGAGATGAGTAATTGCCACTATTCAGCCGATCAGAATGCCAAGAACTGATGATATGACTCTTGATCTAATTCGCAAAAGCTATGCCGGGAAGCGTGTTCTCGTTACAGGGCACACGGGGTTTAAGGGTTCATGGCTCACGACCTGGCTGTCGCACCTCGGTGCCGAAGTGATTGGGATCGCACTCGACCCAGATCAGGGTGAGAACAATCTTTTCGATCGCGCAAACCTGACCAGCATCTGTGCTGCTGACCACCGTGTAGACATTTGCGACGAAGCGCGTATCGCAAATATTTTCAACGAAGCGCAACCGGAATTCGTCTTTCATCTTGCGGCACAGGCGCTTGTACGCCCCGCTTACGCGCAACCGCTGGAAACGTTCCGCACCAACATACTCGGTACCGCCCACATTCTTGAAGCAGCACGTCAAACCGGCTCAGTTGTATCAACCGTTTGCGTGACCACAGATAAGGTATATGAAAACAATGAATGGGAATGGCCATATCGGGAAAATGACCGCTTGGGTGGCATAGATCCTTACAGCGCTAGCAAATCTGCTGCTGAAATGGTTGCCCGTGCCTACATGCACACGCTCTCTACGCCTGATGACAGGGTCCACAATATGGCGACCGCCAGGGGTGGCAATGTCGTTGGCGGGGGCGATTGGTCAACTGATCGCATTGTCCCGGACATTGTCCGGTCGATACGGAAAAAGGAACCACTTGTTCTTCGCAACCCCAGTGCGATCCGTCCATGGCAACATGTGTTGGAACTTTGTTACGGATACTTGTTGCTTGGGCACAGATTATCGCAAGGTTGGTCTGCCAGGCAAAAACCCTCTGTCGATTTTACCGGTTCGTGGAATTTTGGACCTGGCTGGGAAAATGAAATTACTGTCGCCGAGCTTGTTTCCATCATGCTCAAGACTTGGGGAAATGCTAACGTCCGCGTTGAAGAACAATCTTCTTCATTGCATGAGTCACAATACCTAAAACTGGACTGCACGAAAGCTAGAACAGAGCTTGGCTGGGGGAGCCTTCTTGGCCCAGAGGCAACTTTTTCATGGACCACCGCGTGGTATCGAGATTTTTTCCAAGACCCCGCTAAAGCACGAGAAATCACGCAGACCCAAATTAGTGAATTTGAAAAACTTATAGAACAACAGGATGCTCAATGACTGTTAGCCGCGATCACCACTGCCGTCATTGCGACACCAAACTCGACCTCATACTCGCGGATTTGGGGAGCACCCCAATCTCCAACGATTTCCTGCGCCCTGAAGCGGTGATGGATGGAGAATCCTTTTATCCTTTACGTGTTTTTGTCTGCAGAAATTGCCGCCTTGCCCAATTGCAGGATTTCTTCAAGTCGTCTGATCTCTTTCGCGAAGACTATACTTACTTCTCTTCTTTTTCGTCGTCATGGCTGGAACATTCAAAACGATATGCAGCGCAAATGAACAAACGGTTTGATCTCGACAGCTCCAGTAGAATTGTAGAAATCGCTTCTAATGATGGTTATCTACTTCAATATTTCAAACAATTGGGGATGGAAGTTTTGGGCATTGAGCCCAGCCAGTCTGTTGCTGATATCGCGATCAAAGAAAAGGAGATTCCCACTGAAGTCATGTTCTTCGGGGAAGAGACCGCGCGCGAACTTGTTTCACGTGGTGTTAAGGCAGATCTGATGGCGGCCAACAATGTTTTTGCGCATGTGCCAAACATCAACGATTTTGCTAAAGGGTTTGCCATTTTGCTTGAACCACGTGGGATTGCGACTTTTGAATTCCCGCATCTCCTGAACCTTATTCAGCTCAACCAGTTCGACACTATTTATCACGAGCATTTCAGCTATCTCTCCCTTTTGGCGGCGGAACGCATCCTTAATGGCGCAGAGCTGCGTGTATTCGATGTAGAACAGCTCACCACACACGGTGGCTCACTACGCCTCTTTGTATGTCATGCGGATGATCCACGGCCCGACGAGCCGGGATTGGATTTCGTACGCAAATTGGAACAAACCGCTGGCATGAATGACGACGAAATTTATCTGAATTATTCGGAAAACGTCCGTGAAACAAAACGGAAATTGTTAGACCTTCTTTGCGATTTGAAAGGTCAGGGAAAAACAATTGTTGGCTACGGCGCACCGGCCAAAGGCAATACACTTCTGAATTACTGTGGTATCGGCCAAGACTTTTTGGACTTCACCACAGATCGCTCTCCACACAAACAAGGATTGTATCTTCCTGGAACGCGGATTGAGATCAAAGCGCCCGAAGAGATTGAGGAACACAAACCAGATTATGTCCTTATATTGCCGTGGAACCTCAAGGACGAAATCATCGAGCAGATGAAAGTGGTCCGTTCATGGGGTGGAAAATTCATCATACCAATCCCGTCTGCGACCATTATCGAATGATCGTTTGGCACCCATATTAACTAGAGATACACACGGATGAAATTCACCCCAACACCATTGGCAGGCAGCTATGAAATCGAATTGATGCCACTTGGGGATGATCGCGGCCATTTCATGCGAACTTTCTGCGCAAATGAATTTCGCGATGCAGGATTGGCATCAGATTTTGTACAGGCAAGTGTCTCACGCAACAGCGAAAAAGGCACTGTCCGTGCTTTGCATTTCCAGGCGCATCCTCGCATGGAGGACCGTCTCGTTCGTTGCCTTTCCGGTAGCATTTTTGATGTTGCGGTAGATTTGCGCCCCGGCTCTCCAACCTTCGGACAGTGGCATGCAATCATTCTATCAGAGGAAAACCACCTTCAATTCTTCATTCCCAAGGGCTTTGCTCACGGTTTTCAGACGTTGACTGACAATTGTGTTGTTTCTTATCAAATGACAGAGTTCTTTGACCCATCTCTTACACAAGGCGTATTTTGGAACGACCCTGCAATTGCAATCAAGTGGCCGCTAGCTCCGACAAATCAATCGCCAAGGGACTTGGACCTGCCCAAACTTTGCAATATTGACCACGCTGTTTTAATGCCTTTCGACAATGCAAACCATGCGGGAGATAAGTAGGTATGAAACGGGTGCTGGTCACTGGTGGACGAGGGTTTGTGGGACGCCACATTTTGGCGTCACTTGCCCAAAGAGGCTTTGACGTTCACGCAACAACATCCAACGCGACGGTCTCCTCTGCCCTACGCCAACTTCCGGTCACCTGGCACACATGTGATCTACTGAACACACAAGCGGCCACCAACATCGTTAAACAGGTCTGCCCAAGTCATTTACTTCATGGTGCCTGGGTGACGGAACATGGCGCTTATTGGACAAGCCCAGAAAATCTGTCCTGGATTGCTACAACCGCCTCCTTGCTACGTGCGTTTTCTGATGTTGGAGGACAACGCTATGTCGGCGTTGGCAGTTGCGCTGAATATGAATGGGACTCTTGTGTGTACGACGAAAACAACACGCGAGAACAGCCTGCAACTTTCTACGGCAACGCCAAATTGATCGCACACAAAATGGCTATGACCGCGGCTGAGTTTTCCCAATTCAGCGCCGCGACGGGGCGCATTTTCTTCGCCTATGGTCCTCATGAAAATGCGAACCGTATTTTACCCTACACCTGTCAAAAACTCGCGCGCAACGAGGTGGTTGAAATTTCCAATGGATCGTCGGTGCGAGACTTTCTGCACGTGCGTGATGTTGCATCTGGATTTGCAGCGCTTTTGGATAGCGAGATTGTCGGCCCCGTCAATATCGCATCAGGCCAACCGCAGATCCTTGGCGATCTGGCAATGTCTCTGGCTCACATCGCTGGAAAACCCGAGCTCTTGCAGACCGATAACGCGCCCAGTACGCAAGGAAACCCCTCCAAAATGGTAGCCCGCGTTGATCTCATTTTGAGTACAGGATGGAAGCCTCAAATTACAATTGACCAAGGCCTTCGCGAAACATACGACTGGTGGGTTCGGCAACAAACCGGCGAAGCCATCAACAAAAGCAAATAGTCCGCGTAAAACGAAGGTCAAGATGAATCACTTACTGACTTAGTTTCATAATTGTGCATTATCGCAAACTGAACAATACACGATGTAAAGACAAGCACTGTGCGCCATCGTAGCAGGGAGTACCGGCAAATGAAATATGAGATCGACCTTGACAGCAATACGCTGGCGGTGACACGAGGAAATGAGACTGAGAAGCTTCCTTTGTATGGCAAAGAGGCGTTTGAGCTGGTGTCAGATCTGTGGATGAAGACAGGTTGGAACCAGAAATATTCCTACACATTCTCGTGGATGGGTCGGCCGGTCATTCAACATCCAGAGGATATGTTGCGACTTCAAGAAGTCATCTACGATTTGTCTCCAGATGTCATTGTAGAGACCGGTGTCGCTCACGGCGGATCTCTTATCTACATGGCGAGCCTCTTTAAGGCGATGGGAAAACCTGGGAAGATTATCGGCGTCGACATAGAAATCCGCCCCCATAATCTAAAAGCCATTCAAGAACATGATCTGTTTGACTATATCACACTGATTGTCGGCGACTCCGCTGCACCCGAAATCGTTGAACAGGTTCAATCCCACATCAAGCCTGACGACAAAGTGTTGGTCATTCTCGATAGCGACCATTCTAAAGCTCACGTGACGCGCGAACTGCACGCTTACCATTCGCTGGTCACGAAAGGTTCTTACATCGTTTCAACGGATGGCTTGATGCAAGACCTTCATGATGTACCAAGAGGCGACAAAGGCTGGAACACAGACAATCCAGCTGCGGCGGCACGGGAATTTGCGGCAGCGCATCCCGAGTTCGAAATCCGCCAACCCGACTGGCCTTTCAACGAAAGCGAATTGACCAAGAACATCACCGGGTGGCCAGAAGCCTGGCTTTATCGCAAATAGGTGGGAGCGACTTATCTCAAGTTTACCAACCGTCGTAGCATTTTTCGCAGATGAAGTGGCATGGCGGGCCTTACAGAAGTCCAAAGTTGGCGGACAAGTAGCCAGCCGATCAAGCTTGGCGTGAGGTGTTTGCGAAACGACGTGTATTTGATCAATTTCGGCAACAGTGACAGTACATGTTCCGGCATCGCTGCTGAAACCCGGAACCGATCGATCAGGACTGTATCACCGCTTTGGTAAATACTATCTAGGCATTCGATAATAATCTCGGCGCGCTTGTCACTGTTTCTCATGCTCAGATTTGAATACGACCCGGCGACCACTCTGAAATAGCATAGAACTTCGGGCAAATAGCAAACGCCATGCATCATGCCAAGTCGCGTGATTGCGAGCCAGTCGGCATGCCAATGGTGCTCTGGCCGAAAGCCCCCTATCTCTGTAAGCAGCTGTCGGCGGAACATGGTTGTATTAGAAGAAATTCTAAAACTACGGCGCCTTTGCATATTGGCGAACTTATCTGCCGAAAAATATTGAGGCTGGTCCGCAACAAAATTCGGAAAGGTCCTAATTTCCCCCGTCTCATTGTCCAGCTCCGCCGGATCAGAGAAAACCAATGCTGCTTGAGGGTTTTCCGCCAACATTCTGGCAGATTTCAACAAGAAATCGGAAAGGCGTACATCATCAACAGAAGCAGGCACTACCAGCGGTGAGCGCGCTAACGCTATGCCCTGAGCCAAAGCAACATTGACCCCGCCATTCTCGTCGCGACGTATGATTGTTAGCTGAGGATACTTCTCAGATAATTGCAACAAAACCGACCAGCTCTGATCTGTTGATGCATCATCGACAATTATGACTTCTGCAGGCGGATAGGATTGCGTCAGAAATGATCCAACGGTCTCTTCTAAATAATCGCCATGATTGTAGTTTGGAATCACCACCGAAACGTCCGGCAACCCAAAATCAACAGAGGCTTTTTCCATTACATTACATTCCCGCCTCGTCTTCAAAACAAGTGATAGCACAAATCAGAGTTTTGATTTTCGCAAAAGGCCTAAAGTGTATCCAGATCATTCTTGCTCGACCGGAAGTTTGTTACGGGAACAATTCATCTATTTCTTCAAATGCCGACCGCTGAAGATCACGGTCTAAAACAATTACCTTTGCTGGGTCCAAGCCCCAATCAATGTCCAGAGCCGGATCGTTCCAAGCAAACCCACGAGCAAAGTCGGGAGCGTAGGGATGGCCCAATTTAAAAATTACATCGCATTCATCTTCAAGCGTGCAGTAACAATGAGCATAGCCCTCTGGAACATAAATTTGATTCCAGCTGTCGGGTGCTAACTCCTGCGCAATATGCTTTCCATATGTGGGGGAGCTCCGTCTCATATCCACATTAACATCCAAAATTCGACCTCGGGTAACACGGATTAGCTTAGGTTGCCCATGTGGTGGAAGCTGGTAGTGAAAACCACGAACAGTTCCCTTTTTCGGGGTATGACAGTGGTTCTCATGGCAAAAATTAAACTCAATACCGAGCTCGGCAAGTTGATAGGCATTAAAACATGGTGTTACATCTCCCCGCTCATCACTCCTTTTCTCTGCTGAGAAAACAAAAAGCTCGGGAAATGCCAGTCGCTTTACCTCAAGGTATTCCCCCACTGCCCCGCTGGGAAGACCGCTCGCTTCTTTGTTAGAAATTGGATAATCCTCTTCGTTCACACATCGTCAAAAGGCTATTGAAGTAGCTTCAAACGTTCTTCTTCGATCTTTTCTACATAATCCGCATTTTGAGTTGCCCACGCCTGTATGGCACTGCGTCGTGAGGCAACATGCTGCCGAACCAGATCCGGCGTCAGTTCTACAACAAAATTTTCAGGCACTTCGTCGAGTTGGCCCAGAAAGGATTCCGTCATTGCCCTGCCCATCTCAAGCGAAAAATGAAATGGATCGTTCCAATACTTCATATTCTGTGACACAGGCTCATATACCAACGAATTTGGCTGTGAGTAACTGATCACTCGGCCAATAGAAGCAACCTCTAATAACCATTGTTCTACCGTTGGCCATGCGCCTACTCTTTCCACGAAATAGTCAAAGTATGCGTGGTTTGGCGTGGCGATGAATATCATGGTGAGGCCGCGCTCATCCGCAAGAGCTTGCAACTGCCTGATGGTTTCTATAGCGGGCTGATGAAGTTTCATATTCTCAGCGCCTTGAGGCGCCATTGCCCAAATTCCTGCCGCGAACCCAGCAAATGTACCCCGGGCATCATGCCCCGGCGGATAGTAAAAATATCCGCCAGGCTTAATTTCATAGCGTGGGCTTCCATTCGTCACATTGTATCCCAGTGTGATCAGCGAATCCCACAACACGTCACTGCTCACAAACAGCGATGCGCTATTTGTCACAAACTCCCAAAGCCCTTTTTCTCGCTGGTCCTGCCCCTGACCCAAGAAATTGTAGATGAACAGTTCCACAAACACCGTTTTCAAATTTGGATTTAGATCCAAATATTGCTGCAAATGAGAAATGTTGAGGCTGAGAGAACTCGCTGGAATTGACGCATTATAGGCCGTTGCGTAAACACTCGCATCGAGCGTAGCGGGATTTATCGACTGGTGAATACGTGATGTGCCAAGGAACACGGTCTCCGGTTGGTACCGCCAAACTTCATAAGGTTTGATCAATCGGTCAATGTCCAAACGTCGAATTTTGACTTCGTTGAGACGGTGCACGCTCACATTGACAGGCGACACACCATATGGGTCTACCCCCAATGACAAGAGGCCAAACATGCCTATCCAAAAAAACACAGACGCACAAAGGATGCGTAGGTATGATGCAGGTTTCATGGTCAAAACTGAAAATAGAGGAATGGGCTGACGTGTGAGAGTCGCAAAACGGAGAACACAAACATCCCCGCCACAATCAGAGCGACTTTACCATTAAGATTGGCCAAAGCAGAAGATTTCTTCATCGGCAAATTTTCAAGACCAACCGCCGGATCGTAACGTGCAAACAACTCACTTGTATTGGGTGCGTAGAACACAGCAACCAGACCAAACAATAAAACCAGTCCTACCGGCTTAACTGTTTGAGACAAATATTCCGCTGACAAAACAGCTGGCCATAGTTCACGCGCTTTGAACCAATTCGTGGAGATACTCCCCTCAAATGCGCCAATCGTTTGTGCATACACAAAGCCTTTGGTCGACGCGACGACCTCCCAGAAGCCACCTGCCGCGCCCGTCATAAAGCTGAGCATTGAGACCATCTGATCAACTGATGAGGAGCGGAATGGCACCCATGCCACTGTTACGACAACAAATGTTAGCCCGATCATCAGCACCTTAACTGTGCGTGATTGGAAAATTCCCTTTCTAGAGATCTCAAGCGCTCTCCAACCATGATTAACGGCCAGGAGAGCCCCATGTGTCCCTCCCCATATAACAAAAGTCCAACTTGCCCCATGCCATAGCCCTCCCAACAACATGACTATTGCAACATTTAGTGAGCGAACCAATGAGCCGCGGCGATTGCCTCCAAGCGGAAAATAGAGGTAGTCCCTCAAAAATCGTGACAAAGTCATATGCCACCGTCGCCAGAATTCAATGATGTTCTGTGACTTATAGGGTGAGAAAAAATTGACGGGAAGCGTTAGTCCGAACATTCGAGCTAATCCGATTGCCATATCGGAATAAGCAGAAAAATCGAAATAAATTTGCAGGCAGTATGCAAGGGCCGTCACCCACGCCGACGCAAAATCTAGGGTTTGGCCACCATCAAGCGCGCCATAGCCTGCATCCGCGTACACCGCAAACATGTCGGCGATCACAACTTTTTTAAACAACCCTACAATGAAGATGCTTATGCCGACAGCAAGATCCTTATAGACATCCCGCCCACTTATTTTCTGCACCTGGGGCATGATCTCAGAGTGATGTACGATCGGCCCCGCTATCAATTGTGGAAAGAACGAAACAAAAAACAGATAATCGAGCGGAGAAAACTTAGCGACTGCACCACGCCGTGCATCGACAAGGAAAGCTATTTGTTGAAAGGTAAAAAACGAAATACCAATCGGCAACAGAATGCTTGGGACTGCCCAACCCGTTCCTGCGATGTCATTCACATTCGAAACAAAGAACCCTGCATATTTGTAGTATCCGAGCAAAGAAAGATTGAACAGGACCCCAAGGGCCAGCAGCTGACTTGACGTTCGGGAAGAATATCGGTTTGACAGTAGAGCGCGCCCGAACCCGTAATTGACCACGACCGACCCCAGCAAAATGACCAAATAGTCTGGTCGCCACCAGCCAAAGAAAAAAAGCGACGCAAGAGCGAGCCACCCAACCGCCCAGTAGATCTCCATCCGTGTACGAATAACTAAGAACACCGTCAAAACGACAGGCAAGAATGCGAATATGAAGATATAGGAATTGAATAACATCGTTGGTTAACTCTATTTTGGAAACATCATCTCGGCCCAAAAATCAATCCGCAAAAAAGTTCCGCTTCAAAGACGACGAAAAGTTTCACTTGTTCATTGTACTATCTAGCACACCATTTTCAAACGACGCCTTCGGCTTTCGATGTCGTTGCCCGTTCGAGTTTTCGCGTTGTCAAACTGGTTTACGAAATCGGGATTCTCAGATGCCCAATTCCTCAACCCTTCGAGTTTCTCGGTGAGGATGCGATCCTCATTGTCAGCGTTGAGCCTCGTATAAAATGTCGGATTGTCGGAAATTTCGAGATCCTGGCTGATCGCTTGAAGCATCAATTTGCCAGTGTTTTTGTTAAAATGAATTGGATCATACTAATACTCCATATCCGAACTGGCGGGCTCCTCAGTAAATTCATTGAACTTGGCAAAATCGAATACATCAGGATAGGTAATACCCCCTTTTTCCAGGGTCTCTGCGAGTAGAATATAATCTCTGCGTGCTGGGCAAGCAGCTGTCTATTCGTGTGCAGCTGACGTGACCCCTTAAAACTCCACCATTCTTGGATTACCCGCGCCCTTTTCGAATTTGCAGGGGCCGACCATACCTATCCGATTGGGCAATATCGCTACTATTGGGCAATATCGCAACTATTGGGCAATATCGCAACTGTCGCAAGAAAGCGAAAATCATAGGACAACATTGACAAGCCATCTGCTCCCATGGACAGAAACGAGCCAAGTCATCATTCCGAGATCAGCGCATGAGTGTCTTCACGACGTCAGCCCCATCAGACATGATCAAGGTATGCACATAAATCAAGATAGCGCATCTGAAAGTCATCGTTTCCCGCCAACCATTTGAGCTCTGAGGGAAGACGGCATTTCCAAGCATGGCAAAAATTATTTTTAACTGTCAAATCCAACCGACCTGCCGCCGAGCTTTCCAAACGTCCTTTTAGCCATTGCAAAAACCTACCGTCTTCCCTCGGTTCATCCAGGTAGGCAGCCAGTGCATTGCGTGGGGACCTATCTCGAATATCAGCAAATAGATCCTGCTCGTCCATATCGATGAACTGATCGTCCGGCCAATGGGATTGCAGGATCGACCAAAAATATGGAGGGGGACAGTTGGCTGAAAAATACACTGAATGGGCTGCATCCAGAACTTTCTGCAGATCAAGACGCGAAATAGATTCACCATCATTTTGTCGTGCGAAAAAGTCGAGGAGCAATTCCCGATAAGCTACATAGTGCGTCATCAATTCTGTGGGATCATCCATAAACCAATAGTAAGTCTGCCATTTGTCACGGGTGGGATCAGCTTCTGGTCCAGACCTTCTCGCCGCGTAAATTTTCCCTGTCGACACAACCTTCCCCTTCATCAACGCACCGGCAGATTGGAACAGCTCCTGAAAATGTAGCGTCGGAAGTTTTTCCACTTCTGAAAAAATTTCCTGCAAATCGCTTGTCCGAAACAGGCTGTAGAAAAGAGATTCATATTTCTGAAACAAGCGGAATATTCGCGCACCGGCGTGTCCGGCATCATTGCTGGGATTCCCATATTCACAAGTGACGTGAACATCGCGCGCGTCTTCTCTGAAATTTAGGTAAAGCCCATGCACTGACACGACTGTGGCATCATTCTCAAGCAACGGAATCGATTGCTGAATAGCATCGAGAAAAACAAGGTCATCATCCGCGCAAAATGACACATACTGCGTCGCAACGTGCTCCAATCCTCGACTTAGCTTAATAGAGAACTCAGTTTCTTCTGAAAACGCAATATGTTTTACGCGCGATCCCAGGGACGCTAACAGTTCTCTGTTTTTCTCAAGATTTTCCAACCGACTGGAATCCAAGATCAACAAATTGGGTGCGTCATCACAACTTACATAATATTTGACCAACCGCTCAAGTAGTGCTGGCCGATTGTAAGTCGGGATGACTAGAGTATGAATTTCTGACAATTGTTGCATAGATCTTTCTTCAGATTCCGCGAGAAATAATTTTAGAAAATATCATTCAAAAACCAGCTCGAGATGTTCACACTAATTTCCTGCGAGGCTGGGCGGAACCCGAAGGTCGAATTGATACTGCGTCATCCTTTTCGCAACAGCTTCTGCCACATGTGGGATAAGTCCAGCATAAACTATAGCGCCGGCTTCAACTTCGTTGGGGTGATAAACCGGTTTGCCATGAAGATTGGTTCCCTGACGACTCTCGTCCTCGTCGACAAAGAAAGAGACTGCATCCCCCAGCTGGCCAAACAGCCACATAGCGGCAACCGAGGTGCCGAATATTCCAAATTTCCTGCCTTCAGTTGACGCTGCTGTAGATTCTTCAACGACATCCAGAAGCCATTTAATCTGCGCACCGACGTACTTCTTTTTTGCTTCAATATGCGACGCATCAACAGGTGCTGTGCTTTGGCCTTGATCTGGAATGGCTACCACCGAAATCTCTTTTGTTACCCATTCGTCAGATACAATTTTTGCTTGATATCCAGCTCGCGACAGTATCTGGACAAAATCCGAAGGGACAAAATGGCTTGCATGGTCGGCGACAAGAAAATCAAACGGGCTCATCGCTGCATTTGGCACCTGCACCAAAAGACATCCCTTTGACGCGATGAGAGGTTTTATATCAATGAGGCCCTGTATCGGATCAGGGAAATGCTCAAGTGAATGGATCATCGACACCATGTCAAACTGTGTCGCAATCTCAGAAAGTGGTTCATTGAAAAGCTTCTTGAAACCCAGAATCGTTGATAATTTCGCAAGAGCAATGTCAGACAGGTCATGTCCATTTAGCTCCCACTCTGTAAAGAGGTTGGAAAAGGCGGTAAGAAGAACGCCATTGCCACACCCTACATCCAACAAGCTGCCTGTTTTAGGAAGAGCAAGGACCTCGGACAACTTGGACAAAATAGTAGCGCTGCGCGTATTGGCTGCTCCACTGACGGGATCAAACACCGCTTGTTCAACACCTGACGACTGATAGTACGCCGCGTACGCGCTATAAATTTCGTCTATTTCCGCCAACCATTTTTCATCTGTAGGCTTTTGTAGACCACCACAGGAAGAACAAATAGTTAGCCTTCCTCCCGCTGAAAACGGCTTGCAATCAGATGTGACACGACACAATTGGCCGAAACCATCGAACTCTTCTAACGCTTCATCTCCGCAAATTTTGCACAAAAAATGGGAAATCTTTCGTAGGTCACTCATGTCGACTACGGCCGCTGACGCGCAGCTTCCTCTTCTAATGTTCATACAAATCGTTCCGACTAACGCCGAAAACCCGTCACCACCAAGTGCGAGGCTCGGTCGCACCACCTGAGGTTATCTAAACAACCCCCAGCAACTCAAACTTAATCTCCTGCATTGGGACACCAACAAGTCCATGCCTTGCCCCGGAGGTGACACAATTGAGGACCAGCGCATCATCCACACAATGGATCATTATGGCATCGCTCTCCGACCCATCTGCGAGCGCCACTCTCAGAACATAATTTCCAGCAGGCAATTGCGGCATTTGAAAAACGAATGTCGCTTGAAACACATCCCCAGCATTCACGCTAAATGGCTGCTCCACAGTGACGACACTTGTATTGTCTGCGAAAAGCGTCTGGCCTAGCCTATCTTTCAGCTGAAATCCGACAATGGGGTACTCTAGATATTTTTCCGCGACCAAATCTATTTTTAGATAAGTAAGCTCGCCCCCAATTACCCAACTCAGTGCTGCTCCATCTTCATCTTCAAACCTTACATCATCGAAATGGGCACCGCCGACACCAAACCCCTTATTGTCCATATCAAACTCTGGAACGCGAATATCATTGCGCCATGCGCTTCTGTTGAGATACTCCAAGCGAGGGTCGCGCACCACTCTAGTAGCGTGCGCATGTTTTAGTGCTGCGAGCTTTGGTTGCGCCACACTCAACGTGGTCCCATTTAAGTCAGGCTTAGTCTCTTCTACATCAGACATAGTCTCTTCTGCTTCAGGCTTAGTCTCTTCGGTCGCCGCAGCCACCGTTGTGTCCCCAAGTTCTTTTTGTTTAGCTTTGGCTTGCCGCATCTCAACGGAAGCGAGATAGGCGTCTGCCACCTCGGACGCAGGACCAATGGCCATCATCCGACCATTGTCAATCCAAACTGCATTACGACAAAGAGATACGATGTCATTGATCGAGTGCGAGACAAATATGAATGTCCCCTGTTTTAGAAATGACCGAAGAAAGCGCATACTTTTTTGAACGAACAGAGCGTCCCCAACAGCCAGTGCTTCATCTGTAATCAATATGTCAGCGTCAATGTGAGCCATTATTGCAAAACCCAAGCGAGCCACCATGCCGCTGGAGTAAATCTTTACTGGCTGATCGATGAAATCACCAATATCTGCAAAATCAACGATTGACTGGAATCGCTTTTTGATTTGCTTGCGCGATAAGCCGTGCATCGCGGATTTCAGATAGATGTTTTCTTTGCCCGTGAACTCGCCATTAAGACCCGCAGAATAGTCAAGAATAGCCACTTTCCCAAGAACCTCAACACGCCCTCCGGAAGGTCGCAAGTTCCCAGAGATTATCTTTAACAGTGTCGTCTTGCCGCTACCGTTATATCCGATAACCCCCCAACTCTCCCCCCGCTTCACGTCAAAGGATACATTGTGGAGTGCATGATGCGCCCGAAACGCGTCGTCCAGATTTTTTTTAATAACAGCAATGGCACGCGCTGGCAGAATTTTTTCAAGCTTTAGCATCAACCTAAAGAAAGAATAGGTCAGGCGAATGGTCGGCGATGACCAAATCTGATAAATTTTTGATACATTTTGAACACTGATGACCGTGGGCTGTTCAACTGATGGATCTGGATCAGCGATAGTTTCTTGCTCGGCCATATCAAACAACATCCGCAAAGGCTGGCCTGGTACGAACGAAAATGAAACGTCCGATAATGGCAATGACTAAAGAAAGTACGAAAATTACAAACATCGGGAGTAGAGCTGGCGCTCGACCATAAAGCAATGCGTCGCGAGCCTGATCAATAATCACCGCAATGGGATTGAGCAGCACAATAATCCTCACACGTGGGGGTACAAATTCAATTGGAAAAAATACGCCACTCATGAACATCAACACCAATACGATTGGGGGAATAATTGCCGGAATGTCCCTGACAAAAAGCGCCAGGCTGGACAACATCCAACTTGCCCCAAGAGCCATCAGGCTAATGCTTGCTGCTAGAGGGATCAAAAACAGAGCGGTTAAGTGTATAAAGCCGTGGGTGACAAGGAATGCGAAACTGCACAATCCAATCCCAATTGCAAGGTTGAACAAGATGTTCAATACAGATGCAACAGGGATAACTTCCAACGGAAACACGTTTGTTTTTACATATGAGCTGTTAGCGAGGATAAGCGTTGAGGCATTTCCCAACGTTTGTCCGATACAGTTGAAAAAGCTGATGCCGACAAAGAGCGCCAGCGCATAGTCCAATGGTGTTTCAGGTACGTCAGTTGCAAATCGCCCATTAAACACATAACCAAAAACAAATGCGAAGACCGCTAACATGAACAAAGGCGAGACAATCGTCCATATTAGCCCCAGAAATGTACCTCTGTGCGCGGCCTGAAACTCCCTTGCCGCAAAAGCACCGATTACTTCTCGATGTTTCCAGAGGTCGCGTACAATTTCCACTGGTGAAATCGCTTGCCAGACACTGGGTTTTGAATCTGGTGCATTGATCACCTTCTTCATCTTTTTCCCCTACTTACAATACGCGAAACTTTTCGGGTTACGTCTTCCCCGAGCGTCCCTCGGTCAACAGATTTCTTCACTTTATTTATAATGGTCACCGCTGGCGTCAACGCATTTCGCACATTGTGTCCTACTTTTCTGACAGGCGACTTTTTCGCATTCCGTAAGAAGTCCAAATGTTTATGTCGGCCAACCAATTGTGGAAACAATGTTACAAGTCTCTCATACGTACGTCTGGCTGATACAAGGTCGCCAGCCGCCGCGGCTTCAATTGCCTCTGTTACTCTTGTTTCAATAAGAGAAGCAATCTCTTGATCTGCTTGAAGGTCATCGATGAAAAATCGACTCGTCGTCGCAAAGTTGTTCAACGCATCATCCTGACCTTGCGCAAAGGCTTTTCCATCTAGCTCGGTTGCCCTTGATGCACCAATAGATGAAGAACGCCGGGCCGCTTGCAACCCTTGTTCAAGCATGCCAGTGAGCATTTTTATTGTTTCGTCACCGCTTACAAGAAATTGTTTGGGCGTTGAGAAAGGCAATCTTTCGTCACCCTCCGAAATATTGTAAGCATTGTAGGATTCCTTATTCATCCGTGTAATGAAATAAGGTAACTCTGAAAAGTTCGCCAGCGCTGCGAAGCCGCTTGATGTGCCGATGAACAAATCACTTTTCAACATCAGCGTAAGTTCGTGACCCAACCCTAGTCCCATAGTCCGCAAGTTAGTCACATTGGGAAGCCTAAGCAACGAGATCGGTTTCTCCTGCAAACGCCCAACCACAACAAATTGAACATCAGGGTACTTTTCAATCGCCCCGTGGAGAAATTCGTACCAGGTCAGAAAGTCCGAGTCACGAAAATGCGTATGCTCCCCTTTTAGACCTGCATCCAATCGGCGCAGCCGTGGATGAATAACAACGACTTTTTTCCCCCCAAAAGCATTGGCAATTATACTGTCGACATCAGGCTCACAACCCCGACTGGCCGCAAGCAAGGGTACACGTCCATTTTTCTCAAAAAACTGATTAATCCGTCCATGGGAATAGATGTACTTGATGAAATATTCATTCAACACATCAGAATTCTCACGGCCCGCGATTACTTTCTCATAATCGTCCACCACCTCACGAGTAACCGGATCGTCCTTTGCGACACCCGACAGCCAAGCAAGCAACTCCTCTCGTGTTCTAAAGATATGAATATTACCCAAAAGAGGATGCGTACCAAATGCGCCCAGAAGTTCATTGAAAAACAGCGGTGCATTCTCAGAAAAAACGAGATCGCGCTGATAAATGCTCGACGGGTAACGAGGATCTGTGAGGATCAGTATATCTACCTTCTCTCTTCCCGCTTCCTCACACCTCAACGAGGTTTGAACATTCCAAGTGAGCGCATCACCTAGTGCATAGGGCAGTATTTCAAAATCATAAATGGCGAAATACGTCTTAGAGAAAGTCATTCAGGTTTACCAATCTTGTGCATACTTTCAAAAAACTCTGGATTGTTCGCGCATTTTCTTATGTAAATTTCGTTCCAATTGTCCTGGGCAACATAGTCACTCATATCAATGACTTGATTGTCGAACGGGTTGATGGAGCTTTCCCACTGCTTGTTGTACGCAAAACCGTCAGTCACCCGTCCGATCAAAGAAGCGTATTCCGCGATCTGTAATTTGGTCATTTCTCCAAGATTAGAAATGCTGATTGATAAATCAAAGAAATCATCTGGCATAAACTTCAATTGATGAGGCAGCAGAAACACCAATGAGGCTTTCTCAATCGCTTCTCTGACCTCCGAGAAAGACTCAAAATCCTGAACCGGGAAAGCTGGTCGATCTGGAAACAGCATGGTCAAATACTTTTGAGCGACATAAAGTGAAGGCGGGACATCTACAAAGAAATACCTGACCTGTGGATGTAGGCTCATGACCAC
>Ga0222662_1000489_pt1 | contig 31407 bp, 46 predicted proteins | sample AntAcemetagen600_FD_179821 | JGI IMG/M metagenome (GOLD analysis project Ga0222662, IMG submission 179821) | Saline water microbial communities from Ace Lake, Antarctica - #600 | ecosystem: Environmental > Aquatic > Non-marine Saline and Alkaline > Saline | place: Antarctica: Ace Lake... | reverse complement strand
CTAATCTCCATTCCATGTTTCTGTTTCTGATCTCCTCCAGCAGTTCATCTGCCTTCGGGTTGTCGTGGCGCAGGCAGGTCTTGTAGCAATTCAAAATGTATTCATCCCCCAGATCCTTGATCCAGACGGGCCCATCGTGGCTGAACCATTGCCCGCGGCCAACACGCTCTTGCGGGTCATCAGACATCTGCCATCTCCACAAGGCGTTGCAGGTGGTGGATAGCTTTCTTGATGTCATCGAGGCCACCCTTCTGCCGCTCACGTGCAAGGTACGCAATCGCCACGCCCTTGTGGTACCCACGGTACTCGTCTGGTGTGAGCCACGCTTCCATGGCCTGCCACGGCTGGATACCCATGTCCTTATAGTGGTTGCCGCCAACCTGTGTGGCCAGTGTAGATGTAGTCATAGCTTTCTCCTCTGCTTCTCTAATAAATACTTCTCGTGGTGTGCCGACCCTGTCGAGCAGGCTCTGCGCAAACTGTTCAGTCACACCACAAACATCGGCGGCCTCTGCCGCTGTCGATAAGTTGTTGTGTACAAGGTGGTACCATACGCGGTCCTCGTCACTCTCACCCCATGGGGCAGGTGCGAGGGTCACTGGCCTCTTACTCATATTACTCTCCTGTATTGTAGTTTAGTTTGTATACTATGTCAAGTTGAAAGTCGCCGTCGCGTCGCGGCAGCGATAAGTCTGTTGAGCTGGTCTTCTGTACTCAACATCAGGTCGTCGGCGTACACCAAGGGTGGCTTGGCCCCGCCGTCCGCGTCCTCCATCTCCGCCCAGCACTCCTCGCACAGCCAGTACCCGGTGCGCTCGCCCCACGCCACATCCTGAGTGGGGTGTCCGGCCATCTCAGGTGCGTTCTCGTAGCACCAGTCGCACCTCGCCCATATCTCAGGCAGCTTCATCTAAGTCCTCCTCATCCATGTCTAATTCATTAGCCTCGATGGTGTCCCACACCGCCTCGTCACTGACGAGGTGGTCGTACTCAGCCTCCAGCTTGCGGTAGAGGTCTTGCATGTAGGATCGCCACTGCTCGATCACGTCCTTCTCGAAGTCATCAGCCTCGTCCTCCAGCTGCCTGTCCCATGTATCCACGATCTGTTCGTGAAACTCCGTCGGACATTCGACCAGTCGGTAGAACGTGTCGTGGTCAGTGCTGAAGCTGGTGGAGTTCGCGTGACAGTACATCCCACGGCTCGTGACGTAGACGTAACCGTCTGACGCCAGCAGCTTGCGGATCATGGGGTACTGATCCTTGTGGTGATGGTCGAGGTAGGTCCGCAGGTTGTCGAATGATCCCTCGAAACAGGCCCCGTCGCCCTGCGACGAGAACCCGCTGAAGTACATACGGTCTACCCAGATACCAACCTCTCGCATGTCCTCCTTGAAGTCTGCGTACACGCAGTCCCACCACTTGTCGTACTCGACGTTAGTGTATCGGTGTCTTTCGATCAGCCTTTCGCGCTGCTCTGACGTCACCATCTTCTCCGATCCAGACATGTGCTTCTCCCTTTGCTACGTCCGTAAGTACTGCTTTGAGGGACATGGACTCAGCCATGAGTTCCTCGTTGGTTTGCTTAGTGCTGGTCAGTGTCAACTTGGCTGAGTGCAGCCGCCTCTCCACTTTCTCCAACCGCTTGAGTGTTGTAGTCAGCGTCCGTTGCTGGAAGCCAACCCAGAAAGTGGCGATCAGTATGGCCGCCATCAGTATGAGTGTGTCCATCATCGTAATTCCAGCCCTGTTAGGCGGGCATAGGCCCGCAGCGTGTCCATATCAGCGGCGATCCAGTCCCCCGTGTGGACGGCTGCGTTGCGCTCCTCGTAGGCTGTGGGGGACGGATCATGCAGATCAAGCGCCCCGTCGGGGTGGACCACCGTAATTACCCATGTGTAGCCTTCGGCTGTGACCAGCAGCCTCCCGACCGCTGGCTCAAGGTTTGTTGGTCTGTTGGTCATTTGGTCAGTCTGCTCCTCTGTAGGGTGGACGACAGCCCCGCATGGAGTATATCAAAGGCTGACGCTGTAAGTCCGACCCGCATCATTCCATCTCCACGATCTCGCCGAACGGCGCGCTTGTTGCTCCGGTCGTCACCCACAGCACAGGGCAGTCAGGTGCGTCACCGAAGTCATGACAGTACAGGTCGGTGAGGAACACGATACCAGCGGGGTCAATACCCTGCTCCTCGATGTGCTTGAACACAGGGCTGAACGCTGTACCACCACCGCCACGTGGGTTGAACTCGAAGTCACCGTCACGCTCGATGGTGTCATAAGCACAGACCTCGTGGCTAAAGAAGATGAAGTGTATCTTGGACGGCTTGCCGTCCTCGAATACCTGCCGACACTCCGCTGCGTACTGGTTCTTCTCGGCATCGCTGATCGAGCCAGACATATCCACGGCGAACACCAACTCACCTAGCACCTCGCCACTGGTTGAGGGCATGTACAGTCCTTGGCTCAGGAACCTGCGGTTGGGTCTGGCGAAGGTACGCTGGTCGTTCTTGGCCTTCTGCACGAACCGTTGCAGCACGTCGCGCCAGTCCACCTTGGGCTTGAGTACCTCGTCGACGAGTCGGGCCATGTTGGCGCTCAGTTTATCTATCATCTTGGCAGCCTGCGCCGCTTGGGCCACCTTGATCTTCCACTCGGCAGCCTCTTGAGCCTGCTCAGCTTGGCCACCCTCGCCGTCCTCAAGGTCGTTACCAGTACCGCCGATACCGTCGCTGTCACCGTCACCATCGGTGTCTGGCAACAGGCTGTAGATACCATCGCTCGTACCACCGCCGTTGGTGTAGATGGTCTGGTCGAGACAGCCACCCTCGATGAACTTGCCGATGCCCTCGTCCACCAGTAGCTGGTTGATGACGTAGTCGGCGGCCTTGTTCCACTTCTTGGGGTCACGGGCACCACGTCGGTAGTTGTGCTCCAGCATGGGATGCAGACACTCATGGGCCACAAGGAACTTGAGTTCCTCGTCAGTCAGCGGCTCGATGAAGTCGGGGTTGTACAGCACACGCTTGCCATTGGTGGCTGCCGTAGGCACCTCGTCGCTCAGTGACATGGGCATGTTGAGTGCCACGCTGCCAATGAAGGGGTGCTCTAGGATCAGGCTGGTCTTGGCCTTGCTCAGTCGTTCCATCGGGTCCATCAGTTTTTCTCCAGTTCTGCTTGCTCTTGGGCCGTGGCCTTACGGATCACGACAGCGTTCCACACAGCGGCGCTGTCCTGTGCTTCGGCGTCATTAGCTGCCTCAGACCAGAACTCCTCGCCGTCTTCTTTCATCAGGTAAAACATCAGTTACTTCCTTCCTTTGATACGTTCGGCAGCCATGTAGGACACGGCTACCTCGTTGGTTTCATCCACAATCTGGTTGAACCCATCTACAAAAGCTGCGATACGCGACAGCCCGAACTCGTCGGGCCTAGTCTTGAATATGTCGGCTATCTTGCCTGCTTCTGCGGCCATAAGGCAGAACTGGTCTGCTAGTACGAGCTCTGCCCCACGTTTTGCTAAGTTTACCGCCACTTCAGTCCTCCCATAAAGGCTGCCATCTTGGCAGCGATTTGGTTGATGACGTAGTCGGCGGCCTTGTTCCACTTCTTGGGGTCACGGGCACCACGTCGGTAGTTGTGCTCCAGCATGGGATGCAGACACTCATGGGCCACAAGGAACTTGAGTTCCTCGTCAGTCAGCGGCTCGATGAAGTCGGGGTTGTACAGCACACGCTTGCCATTGGTGGCTGCCGTAGGCACCTCGTCGCTCAGTGACATGGGCATGTTGAGTGCCACGCTGCCAATGAAGGGGTGCTCTAGGATCAGGCTGGTCTTGGCCTTGCTCAGTCGTTCCATCGGGTCCATCAGTTTTTCTCCAGTTCTTCAATTAGTCCACGCACTACGTCTATGGCCTCGTGTAAGTTGTCGATCTCGGTGACATTGCAGCCGTAGTGTGGCTGCTCGGCAGCGGACACTGCCCACCTCAGTCTGGCCTTGACATACTCCTTGTCAAAGGTGGTCATCAGGCTCCCTCCCTCTTTTTGTGTCGTTCATACCTGACCCGTATGTCGTCGGGCCACAGGTCCAGTGGCACGTCGGTCAGTTTCTTACGGGCCACCTCCTCACCATCCAGCTGGACAGCGAAATCTGTGCCTTGCCAAGGGGCGACCATCCTGCCGCTCTCGTAGACACGAACAGCCAGCTTGCCCTTGATCTGGTTGGGGTGCACACCGACCACGTTGGCCAGCATGTACGCCCGCTTGAGTTTGCGCAGCAGTTCGACCTTCTCAAGTTCTAGTTCGATCAGTCGGTCCACCCGCTCGAACAGCTTGTCAGGTAGTGTCACTTCAATCCTCCCATAAAGGCTGCCATCTTGGTAGCGATTTCGTTGGCCTCGTCGATCTTGGTCTGTCGGAACGTGGTGTTCATCACAACGCTGTCCTTGCTCAGTCCGGCCAGCTTACCCTCAACCTCTTGACGCATAGCCTCAAGGTTGGGATCGTCCATCACGTTGAGCCGTGGCAGCAGGTCACACAGGTCGGTGATGTTATCCAGTGTGCTCTCGTGGAACCGTGCCTTGGGGTCGTCCAGCTTGGCCAGACGGTCCGCCATGTGGACCACCCTGTCGTAGAGCCGCTGCCATACCTCTTGCATAGCACCAGTCGCAGCCTGCTTTACACGGGCCTCGACCTCGTCTTGGATACGGGACAGCTCAGCGTCAGCGATGTTCACTCTGAAGTCGTTGTTGGGTACTGGCATGACACCAAGGTCCATCTTGAACTTGTCGCTGATCTCGCTGGCATCGGGGTAGTCCTCGACCTTGTACGCTGAGCCAAGGAAGTGCTGTGCATCCTGCACAAGCTGCGGATACTCTGGTACAAAGCGCCGTACCAGCATCTCGTACTCGCTACGTTCCTTGCGGAAGTCGGTCATAAAGGTGAGGTAGTTGGCAGTCGGCAGGATTTGGATACCCTTCACACCCCACGGCAGGGTGTTCTCGTAGAACTTGGTGCGGATCAGGCTGGCTTTCTTCTTGATGTCGTCCAGCAGGTCACACATTGGCAGCAGGCTCTTGTGAGAGCGGACAGAACCAGAGATGGCACCCTTGTTGCGGGTGGTCTCGGTGCTGATCTCCTTGTCCAGCTTGTTGGCAGACCACGTGGAGATGTTGAGCTGCACAAGCAGTGCTCGGTCAGATAGTTGCATTATATCAGTCCTTCTTTAAGGTTGGTGCGGCTCCGGTCAGTCGGAGATACGCTTGATAGGCCAGCACTTTGCGTGCGTATCTGCTGGCGACGAACTGGTCCCACGTGGTGGGCTCAGTGGTGAAGCCTATATTCATTGCGGCTTCTTTGCGGTACTTGACCCACTCCTCGGCGAGGCCGTCGAGTTCCGCGTCAGCGATCTGTCCACTGGTACGCAACCAGTGGACAAACGTCGGCCTCTTGGGCTCAAAAGAGGACATCTTGGTGCGCCCATGCCCAGCGAGTAAAGGCCTGTGTGTTGGCCAGATCGGGTGTCTTGCGGACAGCATGGGAGATGCTAAGGACCGAGAACTCGGCAGGCATACGGCCGGTGTAGGTCACAACACGTTCCAAGTTGGCCTCGGTGGCACGGTCAGCCAAGGCACCGGACAAGGCGTAGAGTGTGGCCGGGTCAGTCGGTACCTCTGCCGTATCGGGGTTGATGAGAATAGCATCGGGGTTGGGCAGCTTACGGTAGATACGCACAAACCCAACAAACTCAGCTGCGGCACCCTCACCAATGGCACCCTTGAAGCACTCGTACTCTGCCTCGGCTGGCACGTTGCCAAGCACTGCACTGACACCCTCGACCCATGACCGTGGTGTCGGGTTGACGTCACGCTGTGGGTCGAAGTCATGCAGCAAGTGAGGCCGGAACCGTGTGAAGGCGATGACCATGGGGTGTACGGCGTTGTCGATCATCCACTGTGTGCTGTCGTCGAGGTGTGTCTCGAACTCAAGCACGGTCTCACGGTTACGCAAGTGGCTCAAAACACGGTTGGCACCAGCCCTGTCGGACTGCCTGTTACCCGTTGACACCACCGTCCACCCATTGGCCAAGGGCTTGCCGTGTAGGGTCCGAGCCTGCTGGATGTTGGCCAGTACCTTCTGTAGGTCGGCGTTGGCTTGGTTCCGATCGTCGAACAGTAGGATACCACCGCGCTCGGTGCCGGCCTTGCCCTTGAATGGGAACCATTCGGGCAGCTTGTAGCTGAAGCTGTCGCCGGCAGCGTCGGGGTAGGGTATCCCAAAGTCCTCGACCAGCATGGTCGGCATGTGCCGCTCCACGACAGGTAACCCCATAGCCTCGGCCACCTCATGGACAATGGTGGTCTTACCACCCCCCGGAGGCCCCTCGATAGCTACGGATCGACCGAGTGGAATCAGCGACTTGAGTGTGTCTTTGAGTAATTTAGCACGCATTTGCGGCTCCTATTATATGGCTTGTCTCATCAGTGACATGGGTGCCACCCATGCCAGACGCCCCGTAGGGCGTTTCGACATATGTCAGTGGTCCTTGATCTGGTTCAAGGCGTTGGTCATATTGGTGTAGCTGTCGAAATACTCATACATCTTGCTGTCGTAGCACATCTCGTACTTGTAGACAGCTTCACGGAGGCTACGCAGCTCCTGCTCCAACGGCACACGGTTAGAGAAGCGGGCAGCGATCTCAGCCCAACCAGTCTCACCTTGCTTGAGGTAGGCCATAGCCTCTCGTGGTGTCCATGAGAACGCACCGCCCCAACGGGGGGCAAGTGGACACAAGTTGAGACGAATACGTGTCTCCAACCATAGCTTGAACGTGTAGTAGTTGCTGTCCTTGAGGGCCTGCTTGCCCTCTTTACGGTTGAGACACGGCACCTCGATGGGCTTGTTACCATCGACGAGTTCCCAACCAGTCTCCTTGGGCTGGACCACGGCGAAGGACGGGGTTTTGTAGTACCGACCACCCACTTCGGTGATGAGGCCCTTGTCTGACCAGTGGGTATTCACATAGGGCCCGAGGACTAACCACATGACGCGGTTGGTCAGGATAGAGGGGTAAGGGTCGAGGACAATAGGGGACAGGTCGTTGTCACCAGCAGCTTGGTAGGTGTAGCGGATAATATCCGTGGAGTAGAGCCGGACCAGTATGTCACTGGTCGTTGGCTCCATCCGGATGGTCAGGTTGTCGCTACCACGGTTGGTCAGTGGCCTTGTGTTCTGGTCTGACCGACCACGGATAGGCTTGATGGAGTTGTACTTGAGCAGTGCTGTGTTGTAGGACAGCATATGGTGGGATGGTAACTCGATGTTTCTTCCGAACATTAGTTGATCTCCTTGGGCTTGTCTCGTCAGTGCCGTGGTAGCCAACCACGGCAGACAGACCACCTTGGTGGTCTGTTTCGACTTCATGGAACTAAGATTGCAGCGTAGGTAGCACCGAACCTATCGGCGACGTGCTTCCGTAGAAGCGCCTTGTCTACAGGCTGACCAAGCTGTTCACACTTGGTGCGGTACTGGTTGGTGTAGACCGCGGCGAGGTCCAGTATAATCTCGTTCATCAGTTGATCTCCTTGGTGGGGTTGTTATCAAGCCAGCACTGTACTGTGTAGGCAGCGACAGCAAAGCGGACTACCATTACACCGGGCTTATGGTCAGGGAAGAAACCAGCGGCTTCCCAGCCAGCAGTACCCATGGAAGTACTACCATCCCACATATTAGCGTTGACCATGGCCCTGATATGGGCAGCACTGGACTTACCGGGGTTGATAATACGCAGCACGTCGGCGGTTGCCTCAAGGCTGTGCTCGTCGGTCTCGATTGTATAGTTCATAGCGTAGTCATCCTTACTTTACGAGGGAAAGCATCAGCGGTGCTGACACGTTGTTGTAGTGAATCTGTACATGAGTGTAACCATACTCAACGAGGTGACGACGTTCGTCTACTGCCACTACCTGTCCACAGTAGGGGCTTGCCTCGGAAGTAATCACAAACTCACGACCAGCAGCCCAGTCATAACCAGCGTCAGACTGGTGTAGATAGGTACGACGACGAGGACGGATGGTAAGTATACGCTGGGAAGTGTGTTCACTTAGGTCGGCGAGGTTGACCCAAGTCACTGGCGCAGTGTCAACTTCACTGTCACCGTCGTCCATGAAGATATTATTAAACATAGTAGTTAGCTCCTGTAAAAGAGAGATTTTATACCACCGAGCCGGGTTGGGCTTGGCGATTTTCAAACTAGCACGTCAGCCGAGCCGTGTCAAGTTCGGGGTTAAGCCCTTGATTTTGTTGAGTTTTTTCGTAAGTGTGTGCCAAGTATGTACCAAGAAGCTATCTACTTGTAAGTACTTGAAATCATTCAATGTAGATAGATGGCGGACGCGCAAGTGCTTGATATTGCAGGAACTATATACTTATCTATCTATCTACTCGAAACTAAACGCGCTATGTTAGAAAGTGGGGGCGTGACTCGTTTACTCGAAATAGGGTTTTGCACGATAGAACAGTATAAAAAACGTAGATAGATAGATATATTATATAGATACTTTATATATACACACTACTACCCCTTGGTATACCCTTGGTTTTACAGGCTTTTTTCCAAGTATACGTGTATACTAAGCTCCAATACGTTACACAAGCTGTATCGTATCAAGACAAACTATACAGCAAAAAGTAGATAGATGCGTGTACTGTTTGGCTAACATACTGATAACACACAATATAAAGTAGATAGTTTTTTAGTATACGTGTATAGTGTAAGTATACACTACTAAAGTAGACAAATACCCCCCGACTAATGCTGTCAAGTATGCGCGCACCCTAAATCCCCCCGACGTATGCCGAGAGAAACGAGGTGGTTGTTCACGGGCTGCGAGGTACCGCTTGGCTTCCAACTGACCGATGCGGCTAACATAGCCGTCGTACTGCCGCAGTTTCTTATCAATGCGTGGTGCCATAGTATTTTTCTCCTGATTAAAGGCGGCCAGCCCTTGCAGGCTGGCCGTTAGTTTCATAGTACCCAGATTATCCGGGCATGGCAGTAAGCGAGCCGCTTGGCTTCCAAGCCTTCCAAGCCTCGACTTTTTTGCTTCCAAGCCTTGGGTTTTTTGCTTATACGGGGTTTTTTCCGAGCCGGACCGTACCAGCTTTCCGGTATACGTGCCATGATTTCGGCTATTTCTTCATGGTCGAATGCGCCCGCGCGCCAAGAGTTCTTTACCGCCAAGTTCTCTTGGCGCGCCAGTCTTTGCATAGTCATAGTATTTTTCTCCTAGGTTAAAGGTGGCCAGCCCTTGAGGGCTGGCCATTGTGATTAGAGCTTAAAGACAGGCTTAGTACTTGCCTTAGTCACGCGTGACTCTCGCTCTGGAACCTTGGCAACCTTGAGCGTGCCAAAGCGGTATCCAAAGGCAAGAGTGAAGCCTTCGTCAAGGGATCCTTTTTTGCGGGCGGCAGCAACGAATTGCGTTTCAAAAGACGCTTTGATGTCTTTGTAAGCTTTTTCAGCAAGCCGCACGGCATCAAGCCGCTTGGCGAGTGCTGCATTGGCTTCTAAAGAAACTAGAACCCAAGTCAATTCGGATGCATCACGTTTAGTCATAGTCGTTCCCTTTCGAGGATTAAGATTGAAAGAGCATGACCCCATTATCGGGATCACGTCCCTAGGTGTGTTCAACGATGTCAAAAAGCGTGGGTTTGTGGCCCTTACCGATCGGACGTCGCCGCCGTTTCGATGAATTATTTATAGCAAACTATACACGCACTGTCAAATTCACTTTGTTTTATGGCGTTTTATAGGGGTGCATGTATACTTGCGCGGCGCGCCGTATAGGGCAGGGGCAGGGGCAGGGGGGCCACATGGACAGGGAAATTTTTACCCCCCCGGTAGTGTAGTAAACCTCGCAAAGCACAGGCCAAAAAAAGGAACGTGTATACTTTCGAGCCTCCCAGAAACCAAACTGTATACTTTGCATACCCCCTTGTCAGACCCCACCACCCCGCGCTATCTTAGCGCCATGGACACATACCCGCTGCATCACACCAAATGGTCGGACCGTCTGACGTTCGACATCGCCCTTGCCCTAGAGGGCAGCGGGGAGGACTTGGATGAGATCAAGGACCGGCACGGCGTAACCGCCTCGGACCTGCTGGTGTTCAACAAGGACCCGGTGTTTCTCAAGCGCGTGGAATCCTACCGCGAGGACATCCGAGAGAAGGGCATGACCTTCAAGCTCAAGGCTCGGGCGCAGGCTGAGGAGCTCCTCACAACGTCTTGGGGGCTGATCCACAGCCCGAATGTATCCCCAGCAGTCAAGGCTGACCTCATCAAGTCCACGGTCAAGTGGGCCGGGCTGGAAGCCAAGACCGAGGAGACCGCGGCTGGCGGCGGTGGTGTGAAGATCAACATCAACTTCGGGAACAATACACCGCCCATGACCCTGACAGCGGACGTGGAAGGGGAAGCCTATGAACTCGATTCAGACGATTTTCAGTAGTACGTATGAGGGCGCCCCTGCAGCACGTTTGCAAACGCTTCAAGAACATGAAGACCTACGCCATGCGCTTGAGAGCGCGGGCCACTCGTACCGGACGAAGATCGTCCCCCCACGTGGCAGAACGCACCGCCGCCCAGAAGGCCGGCCGCGGGAGACCGTGGTGATATTGGCGCGGGGGCACGGGCATGGATGAGGGTGTAGGCGACTGGCATGTAATCCCCCTGAACGATCTGAAGGAGCACGAGTGCTCGGCAGACTGCTGGTGTGGACCGACACTGGACGACGAGGCAGAGGAGTTGATCTATGTCCACCACTCACTCGATGGTCGTGAACGGGAGGTTAACTGATGGCGCTTGAGATTGACTACACCCCACCGCCCACAGGGCAAAAGTTCATGAAGTCCGACGCCAAGATGCGCACGCTCATAGGCCCTGTGGGCTCGGGCAAGTCGGTGACATGCAGCTTCGAGATCATCCGCAGGGCAGCAGCACAGCTGCCGGACGCCAACACAGGTAAGCGCAGGACACGGGCGGCTGTGGTCCGTGAGACGGCGCGGCAGCTGCAGGATACCACGATCAAGACGTTCCTCGACTGGTTCCCGCCGGGGGTGTGTGGGCGGTACATGCGCACCACCAAGACCTACTTCTTCGAGGTCGGTGACATCGAGTGTGAGATTATGTTCCGGGCGCTGGACGACGCGGACGACGTGGCCAACCTCAACTCGCTCGAACTTACCTTCGCGTGGTTCAACGAGTGCAGGGACATCCACCCCGAGATCGTGGACGCGATGTCCAAACGGATCGGGCGATTCCCGTCCAACAAGGACGGCGGGCCGACGTGGCATGGGATGTGGGGGGACACCAACCCGCCCACGATGGACACGTGGTGGTACTACCAGATGGAGAAAATTGACCCCAAGGACGGGGTCAGTACGAACGACAACGGCTGGGACGTGTTCAAGCAGCCCTCAGGGCGGAGCGTCTACGCCGAGAACATCGAGAACCTGCCGGATGGGTACTACGACACCCAAGGCCGCAGCGAGGAGTACATCCGGGTCTTCATCGACGGTGAGTACGGGCTGAGCAGCAACGGCAAGCCGGTCTACCAGTACTTCCGGCCGGACTACCACATGGCCGGCCAGACCTTGCGGCCGATCAGCAACGGCACCCGACCCATCGTGGTGGGGATGGACCTCGGGCTGACGCCAGCGGCAGTGATCGGGCAGCAGGACCCGCGGGGCCGGGCGCTCATCTTCGACGAGCTGGTGAGCTTCGACATGGGGATTCAGCGTTTCGTGCGGACGATGCTCAAGCCACTGATCTACGAGCGGTTCCCGGGCGCGCCCATCCTGATCGTCGTCGACCCGGCGGGTACGCAGCGGGCGCAGACCGACGAGCGGACCGCGGTCGACATCATCAAGGCAGAAGGGCTGCGGGTCATCCCAGCCAAGACCAACAAGGTCAGCGCGCGGATCAACTCCGTGGATGAGTTCCTCATGCGGCAGGTCGACGGTGACCCGGGGTTCCTGCTCGACCCAAGGTGCATGCGCCTCAAGGCTGCCATGATGGGCGGCTACCGGTTCGATAAGAACGGCGGGATTGACAAGAATAAACACAGCCACGTGGCCGAAGCGCTGCAGTACCTGATGCTACATATTGCGTCCGCGGGAGAAGGGCAGCACATGATAGAGCGGCGGGAAGTAAAACCTGTTGCATCTGCAGGGTGGACATAGTACCTATTATGTGTCACGGAACCGACATCTCCCTGTTGGAACTTGTTAGTACGACTGCCGACTTGCCCTCACTGGATAATATCTGGTGAGGGTTTTTTCTTCGGCTTGCCGAAACAAAGTGCTACGTGTATATTGACATGAAGTTCTATATATGGATGACGGAGAAATATGGCCGGTCTGACCTTACTGCGCGTAGTCGGTAACGAGGAACTCGCACGCCAAGAGCGCGAGCAAGTTGACCGTGAGCTGCAGGCGCGGCAGACTGACCCGTTCATTCTGGGGCTGACAGCCTACCTCCGTGAGTGCTGGGACGCGGCGCGCATCGCGAAGAAACCCATGGAGCACATTATGTTGCGGGCCATGCGGCAGCGCAACGGTGAGTACGAGGCTAACAAGCTGAGTCAGATCAAGTCGCAAGGCGGGTCTGAAGTTTACATGATGATTACCGAGGTGAAGTGCCGGGCGGCTGAGAGCTGGCTGCGGGACATCATGCTCGATCAGGGGATGCCCCCGTGGGACCTGAACCCGACGACACTGCCGGACTTGCCGCCTGAAGCGGAGGCAGAGATCGCCCAAGCGTTCGGGGCCGAGGTTGTCAAGATGTTGCAGACCAGCGGGCAAGCCCCGACCGGGGAGGAGATGTCTGCCCTACGCGAGATGGTGGCGCAGGATTACCGGTTCCGGGTGCTGCAAGAAGCGCAGAACCGCGCTGACAAGATGAAATACAAGATCGAGGACCAGTTCGAGCAAGGCGGCTGGTCAGAGGCGTTCAACGAGTTCATCACTGACCTCGTGACGTTCCCGGCGGCCTTTGTGAAGGGGCCGGTCGTGAGGCGTCAGCGCGTGCTGGGGTACTCCAAGGCTGCAGATGGCACGACGGTGGTCAAGGCTACCGAGCGGTTGGGGCCCGAGTTCGAGCGGGTCGATCCGTTCCGTATATACCCTGAGCCGGGTATCCGCCACATCAACGACGGGTACATATTCGAACATCACCATATGAGCAGGATGGAACTGGCGGACCTTATCGGTGTGCCGGGCTACGACGACGACGCCGTGCGCAAAGTGCTCAAGACTGGTAACGGTCAGTCGTGGATCAGCGAAGACGTGGAGATCCAGAAAGAGGAGCAGGAGCGTCTGTATTACGCGTACAACTCACCTACCGATATGTACGACGCGCTGGAGTTCTGGGGCAAAGTCAGCGGAGAGATGCTGCGCGAGTGGGGTCTGGACGAAGAAGAAGTGCCGGACGAGTCCCGTGAGTACGACGCCAACGTGTGGGTCGTGGGTAACTACGTCATCAAGGCAGTGTTGAATTACGATCCGTTGGGGGAGAAGCCCTACGCCAAGACGAGCTTTATCAAACAGCCCGGGGCGTTCTGGGGCCGCGGTATCCCTGAAATCATTGAGGATTTGCAGGGTATCTGTAACGCCGCGGCGCGTGCGCTCGTCAACAACATGGGTCTGGCGTCGGGTCCGCAGGTCGAGGTAAACCTCGAACGCATCCCACCCAATGAGGACATCACTCAAATCCACCCGTGGAAAATCTGGCAGGTTATGAATGACCCGCTGGGGTCAAGCGCGCCTGCCGTGCGGTTCTCGCAGCCGGACTCACGTGCCAACGAGTTGATGGGTGTGTACGACAGGTTCTCGAAACTCGCGGACGATCACAGTGGCATCCCGTCCTATATCTACGGCGACACGAACGTGCAGGGTGCGGGGCGCACAGCGTCCGGACTGTCGATGCTCATGGGCTCGGCGGGTAAGGGCATCCGGCAGGTCGTTATGCACATCGACGGTGATGTGATACGTCCTATTGTTAATCGGCAGTTTGTCTACAACATGCGGTACGACCCTGATGAGTCAATCAAAGGCGATGTGGAGATTGTTGCCAAGGGCGCGATCAACCTTGCTGTGAAAGAGACCGTCAATGTACGCCGCGTTGAGTTCCTCAACGCCACGGCTAACCCCATCGACGCAGAGATTCTGGGCCCCGAGGGGCGTGCTGCGATCCTGCGTGAGGTAGCCAAGGGGCTGCAGATGCCGGTCGATGAAATTATTCCGTCCCGTGATAAGCAGTCTCATGAGCAGAAGCTGGCCTCGCGGGCCTTGGCTGTCGAGGCTGCGCAAGGGGCACAACAACAACAACCCGGTGCGCCAGCGCCTACCTTCCCCGGCGGTATGCCGATGGGTGGGCAGCAGGCAAACACCGTGATGAATCGCAGCACTGGAGGCTCGGGATGAAGCGCCCTGATCCTAAAGTAGTCAAAGCTCTCGCCTTGACGGCGCGCCAGTTCCCGGAGGTCCTAGAATGGATCGAAGGTTGGTACCGTCAAGAGCTTGAGCAGCTACCAAGTGTTGGACAGAACGTGGCACTTGCACAGGGGCGGTGTCAAATTCTTAGAGAGCTTCACGATCTTATGAAAAAGTCCCCTGAATTAGCGGCAGAATCCAGAGGATAGCTGCGGAATACGCACACCGATGAGGAGCGTTCATTATGGCACTACCAGCGCAAGTTCGGAAACAAGCTGAGGCAGTCAACAAACTGTACGAAGAACTCAATGTAGACACTACCGGGCAGGGCAACGAAGCCGAAGCCGCGGTAGAGTATGTTGAGGAAACTGGTGCGGCGCGTGAAACCGACAGCGGGCAAGAACAAGCACCCGCGCCCAAGGCAGCAGAGCAGCCTGCAAGCGACAATACCGAGAAGACCCTTGAGCAAAAGTACAAAACCCTGCAAGGAATGTACAACGCTGAGGTCCCCCGGCTCCACACTGAAAAGCGTGAGCTTGGTAATCGTGTTCAACAACTCGAGCAGTTAATCACCTCGATGAACGCCACACCTGCACAAGAGCAGGCTCCTGCCCAGAAGCTCGTCACCGAGCAGGACATGGAAGATTATGGCGACTCCATCGAAGTCATGAGGCGCGTCTTCCGTGAGGAGATGTCGACGAAAGACGGGGAGATCAACGACCTCAGAGGGTTGGTACGGCAGATGCAAGGTACGGTGGTCCCACAGGTCCAGCAGCTTTCGCAGAACTATGCTGTGTCCAACGAGCAACGGTTTTGGGCGGACCTACAGACGGCTGTACCTGATTGGCGGGATACCAACGCAAGTCAGGAGTTCCAGTCATGGCTCCTCGAAGTTGATCCGCTCACGGGTATCCCTCGCCAGACGTATCTTGATGCCGCACAGCGCAGCATGGACGCACGGCGGGTGGCTAATTTCTTCTCGACTTGGAAGGGCATGACTGGTGGGCACGATGCTCGTACCACGCGGGGGACTCAGTCTGCCTCGGAGCTCGAACGTCAGGTAGCACCCGGCAAAGGCCGGTCTGGCGGTAATAAGCTCCAAGGCGAAGCCAAGACCTATACTACTGAGGACATCAAACAGTTCTTTACCGATGTTCAAAAGGGTAAGTATAAGGGCAAGGAGACTGATCGTGACCGTATTGAACGCGACATTTTCGCTGCACAGCGGGAAGGTCGTATTGTAACCGCATAAACCAAGGAGCCGAAAATGGTATATCCCGTTTCGCCGGGCCGCCCCAACTACACCGGAAACTTCATTCCGGAAATCTGGAGCGGCAAACTTATTGAGAACTTCTACGACGCCACTGTGCTCGCAGCTGTCTCAAACACTGATTACGAAGGTGAAATTCGCAGCATGGGCGATACGGTCAACATCCGTACCCAGCCAAACATCACTATCCGTGATTACGTAAAAGGCCAGAACCTCGTCGTGGAAAACCCCGACAAGCCAAAGCTGCAACTGGTCATCGACAAGGGCGAGTATTTCTCCGTTGTCGAGGACGACGTCGATAAGGTGCAGACTGATGTCAACCTTATGGACATGTGGTCCAAGGATGCGTCCGAGCAGATGAAGATCAAGATCGACCAGCGCGTCTTGACTGACATGCTGCCCGATATTGGCACGCTGAACCGCGGCGCAACTGCTGGTGCCCAGTCTGGCGCGTTTGACCTCGGTACGGCCGGCGCTCCGCTGACCATCACCAAGGACGGCGCGTCTTCGACTGTGTCCATCGTCGACCTTATCGTCGATATGGGCACCGTTTTGGATGAAGCGAACTGCCCTGAAAGCGATCGCTTCCTTGTGATTCCGGCTCGCGCAGCTGGCCTCATCAAGAAGTCCGAGCTGAAGGACGCCTCGTTGACCGGCGACAGCACTACGCCGCTGCGCAACGGTCGTCTCGGCATGATCGACCGCTTCACTCTCTATGTGTCGCACAACCTCAACGTCACCGCCGGTAACACGTCGCTGATCGCGGGGCACAAGATGGGCTTCACCTTCGCCACACAGATGACGGAGATGGAGACGCTGCGTGCGCAGTCGACCTTCGGTAACATCGTTCGCGGCCTGCAGGTCTACGGGTATCAGGTTGTGAAGCCTGAAGCCTTGTCGACTGCAGTCGTCAACTTCTCGTAAGGAGGACCTATAGATGGTTGCTTATACTGACTCTCTGGGGTTCTATAAGAACTCCGCTGGCTTCGCGGCCAATTACACTGACCGCGTAAGCGTAATCGAAATCGACATTGATTTCGCCAAGATTGCAGCGGCTCGTGCTGCTGCGAGCGCGGCTGCCTTGGGTGCCACCGACACGCTTGTGATCGGTACGCTCCCCAAAGGTGCGTACGTGGTGGCTGCTTCTGTCACTGTTGTACGTGCTGAAGGCGCAGTAGCTACCATCGACCTTGGTGTGACGGGTACTCCCGCGCTCTGGGGCAACGACGTGGACCTGAACGCGGCAGTTGGCACTACCGCGGGCCTGACCACGGGTGCGTACTACGCTGCAGTCGACACAGGCGTACTGCTGACTGTCAACACAGCCGCTACCGATGCAGCTCGCATCAAAGTGTCGCTGGCCGTGGTCAACATGGGTGCCGATCTCGGCACGATTCCAAACGTAACATAACGGTCGGGGCCCTTCGGGGCCCCACCTACCATTTGGGGTGTGCGCGATGACTACCAACCTGACAGCGAACAAAATCAAAGACACGTACAGCCAGCTGCTGCACGTCGACGGCGGGCCGGCGGCTACCGAGAAGGTCGTCTACAGCGGCACGGGCGTTGCCACAGCCCTGAAGGTCGGTACAGTGTCCGCCTCGGCTGGCAACGTACGCATCGCGGGCAACACGATCAGCAGCATTGACGAGAACGGTGACATCACCTTGAGCCCCAATGGGACTGGCTCGGTGGTTATCCCCAAGATAGATTTTACTGACCCCGCGCAGGCGCGGGCTGAGCTTGGTCTCGGGACTGCTGCGCTGGATGACACAGGCGACTTCGCCACAGCCGCGCAGGGTGCGCTGGCTGATAGCGCGCTGCAGCCCGGAGACCCAATCAGCGTGGCCTTTGGCGACGTGACCGGGCGGGCGCACGGAATCTTCTACGACCTCAGCGACCAGACATTTACTGCAGATACAGCTACAGTTGTAGAGTTCGACACAACCGGGCTTGCAGCTGGGGTGTCGGTCACGAGCAGTACGCGGATCACGTTTGCGGCTGCAGGGGTGTACGAGATTACATCCCGCCTTCAGTTTCAGAACACCGATAACAATGACCACGACGCGGAGGTGTGGTTCCGACTGAACGGTACGGACATCCCGAACTCAGCGTCTGAGCTGGTGATACCCAAGTCTTCTGACGGCGGCGTTACTTGTCAGGCTGCTACCGGACTCCTACAAGTCACAGCGGGGCAGTACCTTGAAGTCGTCGTTGCTGTGGAAAACGCCGGGGTGACTTTGCACCATGTAGATGCACAGACTGTGCCCTACAACCGCCCAGTGATACCTGCGGTTATCCTCGTAGTGAATAGGATTGCGTAATGGCTAAGAGCCCTGCTTGGACCCGCAAGGAAGGCAAGGACCCGAAGGGGGGCCTGAACGCCAAGGGGCGCGCGTCCTACAACAAGGCCAACCCGGGTAAGCCGGGACTCAAGGCCCCGCAGCCTGAGGGCGGCTCGCGTAAGAAGTCGTTCTGCGCGCGGATGGAGGGCATGAAGAAAAAGCTCACCTCTGCCAAGACCGCCAACGACCCGAACAGCCGGATCAATAAATCCCTCAGAGCGTGGAAGTGCTGATGGCAGACAAAGGTTCCCCCAAGCCGACCAACCCATCGCTTTGGTCGAGCGTCAAGGCGCAGGCCAAGAAAACCAGTCCGGCCCGTAAATCATGGCCGGTTACCCCCTCCGGAAAAAGGAAGAAACAATGATTAAATGGCTAAAGCACCGTGCTGATGGGTACATATTCCCGTGGGCACAAGACCTCTCCAAACACCCGCAGCTGTTTGAAGTGACCGAGGAAGAAGCCTTCCCCGAGAAGTTCATCCCCAAGAAACTGGTCAAAAAAGCTGCGTCGAACAAGAAGAAACCACTTGACGTTTCTACAGACGACATCCCGGCGGAACCAGAGTATAGTTCGCCAGAGCTTGAAGCTGACGCATCGAGAGATTTACCTGAATGACACCAGCCGACATCATTTCTGAAGTCCGTAAGCTCGTCAACGACAGCCGTGTTCCCGTGCGGTATACGGATGTGGATTTGCTTGGCTTTGTGAACCAGACTCTGCGGCGCATGGTTATGTACCGCCCCGATCTTTTTATCGTGGTGCAGGACATACCCACTGTCGCGGGGTCGTCGATCCAAACTGTACCGGCCGGCGGTGTCCGGCTGGTAGAGATATACAATGTGAAGGGTGGCAACATCCTAACAGAGGTCAACAAAGACTCTCTGGACCAGACGCTACCAAGCTGGCGGTCGTCCCCTAGCGGGCAGCCCGTCAACTACATGCGCCATGTGCGCAGCCCTAATATGTTTTTCCTCTACCCACCACCTGAGAGCGGGGTCGTGTTGGTAGGTGAATACGTGGCCACGCCTGCGATGTATGGGATGGACGACGTTATAGCTGCCCCTGTGGCGGCTTACATGCCGCTTATAATCGACGGTACTGTGTTCTTGACGCAGTCTATTGACGATGAGCATATCAACTCTGGACGCGCAAAACTGTTCTCTGATATGTTCACGCAGGGTATGCAGTCAGACATGCAGATGCAGCAGCTCACAGACACAGATGCCGGATCGCTCGATCCGAAGCGGGTGGTATAATGGCAGACAGATCGTTCGCGTCGCTTATCCCAAGGGTAAACTCCAGCGTGCCCGGTTGCCCTCAGCCGCTCATGGAGCAGGCGATTCGCAACGCTGCGGTCCGCGCGTGCGAGCGTTCTTTGGTGTGGCGGCACGCGGAGACCCCCTACAATCTGAGCCCCGGGGTGCATCAGTATTTTTACCGTAAGCCAGAGAATACCGACGTACACTCGGTGTTTGGTGCTGCGGTCAACGACTACCCACTAAGCAGGCTCACGCTGGAGGAGGCGCTGTACCAGTACCCCGCGTGGGCTGATTTGTACGGCGGGGTGCCGTTTGACCAGCTGTGGACTACGAGCGGGGCGCTTAACGAAGCCGCGTACAACGAAGAACCCCTCAACGCCGGTGCGACGTTCCAAATGCCTGCCGATGCGTTGGAGGCAGCGACTGAGCCCCGGGCGTTTACGCAGTTGACGCCGGATCAGTTCATCGTGCTGCCACTCCCCGATGACGCAAAACCGTACACGCTGCGCCTCATATACGCGTTGAAACCCAAGCGGTCCGCCACTGGTATGCAGCAGTATTTGTTCGACGAACTGGAGGAAGTCATGTTCCACGGGGCGCTGCAGGAGCTGCTCGTCTTACCGAACGAGACTTGGGGGGACCGCGAGCTGGCAGCGTACCACGCCAAGCAATATCTTTCGCACGTGACGGAACGCCGTGCGCGTGCTAATCTCGGCAATATGCGCGGTAGCATGACGGTGCAGATGCGCCCGTTCGCGTGATAATGGAGTGCACCCATGGTGGTAAAATTAAAGAATAACGCTCGTGGGTTTCTTGCCGCGGCTGTTACCGATATGGATACCCAGCTTGCTTTGACCGCGGGCACCGGGGCTGCGTTCCCTACGCTTAGCGGCACTGATAGCTTCTTCGCCACACTCGTTTCGGCCGACGGCTTACTTGAGATTGTCAACGTCACCGCTCGCGCGGGCGACGTACTGACCGTTGAGCGTGGCGCTGAGGAGACAATCCCGCAAGCCTTCAACCCCGGCAGTCTTGTCGAGCTCCGCGTCACCGTGGGGAACCTCACGAGTACGACAGCTCAGGTGCAGAAGGCTTCGGAGCTTTTCCGTGAACACCGCCCCGGCGACGCACCCGATTACTTCAATCTATCTGGTGGCGCGAACGCTGTTGGCCTGAACGGTAAAGTATACCGCTTCACGGGGCTTGGCATGGCAGCCATGAGGTACTCAGTGCCGCTCGAAGCGGGCCAAACATACACTTTCCGCGGCGGGTACCAACGCTTTAAAGATAGTGGCGACCCCGCGAATGACGGGATCACCGCTGGCATCGACTGGTACAACGGGTTCAACAACAAGATCGGCGAGACGGTTGTCCATTCAGACAACACGTTGCTCGTAAGTTCGCTGCGCCGGGAGTTCGCCTATTCGGTCGGCTTCGCGGGCGGTGAAGCCTACGACGTATATGTCCCCAGTTCAGCCCGCTACGGCATCGCATGGTACCGTACCTATGGCGTCGGACATGAGACTGACCTTGACACGCTGACCCTAACGCAAACCGCGCTGCCAACGCCGCTCGTCGTGTCGGCCGACAACCTCGTCATCCCGTCCGATTTCCAGTGGCCTGCAGGTATGATCCCTGCTGGGGCTGGCGTTGCTGATTCGTACACTGTAGAGCGCACTTTCTACGTGACGATGGGCGGCAGCGATGCAAACACGGGGACTAGCCTCGGCGCCTCATTGGCGACTATTGGCGCGGCGCTTGCAAAAGCCGCGGCGCTCGAAGTCCCGTGTGGTGTGATTGTTTACCCCGGTGAGTATACGGTTCAGCCGGACACAGAAGTCCCTGTGAACTGCCTGCTGTACGGGTACGACCTACGTGCAACGAAGCTGTCGCTGCCCAATGGTTTGGCACAGAACAACATGTTCCTGTTGAACAGCGGCGTCAAAGTCCGCGGGTTTACGTTTACCGGATTGCAGCATGACTCAGCGCCAGACTACGTGAACGAAGACTCCGGCCTCGCAGCAGTTGCTGAGCGGGGCTACTTTACTGTCGGCTCGGAGCTGTATCGCAAGATAGCTGGGGTCGCCATAGAACCCAAGTACGACTACCCACCCACGAAAGGCTTTGCGTTTGTGTTTAAGCCCGGTGCGGTCATCATCCGTTCACCGTACATCTCTGACTGCTCTATGCTGCACAACTTCACGCAGGACCAGCTGACGCTGCCTATCGACCGTGCAGCGGGTAACCCGCTCATGCCGCGCGGCGGCGGTAACCTGCTGGCCGACGGGTCTGTGCTTGCGCCTTCCTCGCCGCTACGGTCCGTGGTGGTCGACAGCTTTACAGGGATCAACCCGAACGGCTACGCCTACCTGATTAAACGCAACGCGTTTGTGCAGCTTGTGTCGGTGTTCACGAACTGGAGCCGCTACGGCCTGTGGTGTCTCGATGGCGGGCAGGTTACGGTCGCCAACTCCAACAACACCTTCGGGGACTACGCGCTTGTGGCGACTGGGTTCCGCAACACGATCCGCATCCCTGACCCTGTCGGGCAGCCGCGCGGCGTCTACGTTGCAACAGCAGACGCAATCCTTGAGCAACAGGCTACGATCATCGAGGAGATGTACGCACAGCTCGCTGCCGAGTTTGTGGCAGTACAGAACTTCAGCGCTGAGAACGAGGCGCTGACGCGCCGCGACGCCGCCACGCTGCTCAAGCAGCTGTCGGACGACTTCCGGTCTGGGCAAGACCGCGGGGCGCAGTTCTTTGTGAAGGGCCTGTTCAACTGGAACGCTGAGTACCACTTCGACGCTGGGCTCCTCCCAATATTCCTGCGCAGCTGGGAGATCATCCAAGCACGAATCCTCGCACGCTGTGCTCTGACCTCTCCGGCTGAGGACATGCTGGACTCGCTGATTACGCTCATCAAGACCAATGTCGAGACGCCACCTACACTGGGGTTCCCGTCTGTGGTCGAAGCAACTGGGCAACAGTTCAGCTACGTCGGCTCGGGGGTGAACTACAACTCGCTGCCGTTCTCTCAGCGTGGCACGGGTGAGGCTGTCGACCCAGCCTTTGCGAACCTTAAACTGGAAGGCGGCCGGATATACGCCACGTTCTCGACTGAGCTCGGGGACACCTACCTCGGGGATGACTTGCGGGTAGACTTCGAACGCGGCACTGTCGAGGGGCAGGCGTTTTCACGTGGCGTGCAGAACATTACTCTGCCGCTTATCCAAGCATTAGGAGCCTGACATGCCTACGATTACAACCCCCCGCCCACCGCTCAACCTATTTAACGTAGCCCGCGTCGTTATCCCGTCGTTCTACACGACGGTCTTGGAGACGCCGGACTACCTAATCCCTGCGGTTGGCCCCAACCCTGAGCGTACTATCGAGGCCGTAGCGCTGCTGACCTCGCTGATGGTTACCAACAACGCAACAGAGACACTGCAGCTGTCGGCGCGGATCGTGGACGCAGACGGCGTTGAGTTTTTGATCCTGAACCGGATGGACATCCCGCCGAACGATTTTGCCGTCATTGAGCTTGGCAAGCAGAACCTGCGCAGTGGGGAGCGCTTGGACCTCAAGACCGAGAACTTTCAAGGCGCAATCGCCAATCTGTCCTATGTCCTCAACCAACGCGAAGAATACACGGTGATTACATGAGCAGCGTAAAGTTTGCATCCGGGCGCGAGCGCGCCGTCGGCCGGTCCTTGGTCTACACCACGCCTATCGAGCTGGACCCTTTGGCGTACAAGGGCGCAGTGGTTGCGGGTGAGGACAACCTCATGCACTATTCTGTTGGCGACCGCTGGGTCGGTGTTGCTCCTGTGCTGTCGACGCTGATCGACGCGGGCAACGCTGAGACGGATTACACCGGCGGGGCTAAGATTGACCTCGGGAGCGCCCAGACATGAACACGATCAGTGCATCTGTATTCCAGCTGTCCTTCAGGGGCGACACGCTCGCCCGCTGGACCTCGTTCAACCCGGTCCTCGCGGACCGTGAGTTTGTGTTAGAGACAGACACTGGTCAGTTCAAAGTCGGCGACGGCACGACAGCGTATCTCAGCCTGCCATATGGCGGGATCGTTGGCCCGACCGGCCCGCAGGGCACGTCGATCGTATTTAAGGGTTCTGTAGCAACCTTTGCCGATCTCCCGGCGACGGGGAACGAGGTGAACGATGCGTACCTCGTTGAAGCAGACGGCAACCTGTATATTTGGGATGGTGTGTAATGGCTTGGATCAATGCAGGTAGTGTAAGCGTCGGCCCCACTGGCCCGACAGGACCACAGGGCACCCAAGGTATTGACGGTGCGGATGGTATCGCGGGGCCCACGGGGCCCACTGGTGCTGACGGACTCCCCGGTGGCCCGACCGGCCCTATTGGTGTCGCAGGCCCTACCGGCCCTACCGGCCCGGCTGGTGTTGACGGTTCCGAGGGCACGACTGGCCCTACCGGCCCACAAGGTGCTGACTCCACAATCGCCGGGCCTGTCGGCCCTACCGGTGCAGCGGGGCCCACAGGCGCTACAGGCGCGGACTCCACTGTAGTCGGCCCGACCGGTGACGTTGGACCGACTGGCCCTACTGGTGCTGACTCAACGGTCGTCGGACCAACAGGTCCAAGCGGCGCAGGCCCGACCGGCCCAACAGGACCTACCGGTGCAGACTCCACTGTAGTCGGCCCGACCGGTGCTACCGGCGATACCGGCGATACTGGCCCTACAGGTGCGGACTCTACAGTCGCTGGCCCGACCGGCCCGACCGGTGCTACCGGCGATACTGGCCCTACAGGTGCGGACTCTACAGTCGCTGGCCCGACCGGCCCGACCGGTGCTACTGGCAATACTGGCCCCGCAGGCGCTGACTCTACAGTCGCTGGCCCTACTGGTCCAGCCGGTCTTGACGGTACCGAAGGTACCGTAGGTCCGACAGGTCCACAGGGTATCCAAGGTGATCCCGGTACGCTTGGGCCGATAGGACCGACAGGACCGCAGGGCGACACAGGCCCCACCGGGTCAGACGCAACGGTGCCCGATCCATTACTTCGGGTTAATTACCACGAGACCGTGGGGACAGTCACATCTGGAACTATTGATCTATCCACGGGCAACGTGTTCTCGGATGCACCTGCCGCCAATGTGACTTATGTGCTCAGCAATCCGCCTGCCACTGGCACTGCCTACGGCTTCACGTTGAAGGTGACGCCATCTGCGACCATCACAATAAATTGGCCTGCCTCGGTTGACTGGGCTGGCGGCACTGCACCTGATGCGCCCGCGAACGGCGAGACGGACGTGTTTGTATTTTTCACAATTGATGGTGGGACGACTTACTACGGCTTCCAAGCTGGGGATGCAATGGCATGAGCGGTATTAGCACAAAGATGTTACAGGCTGCTGCTGACCGCGAGGTTGTTGGTTGGATCGCACTTCTAGGCGGAACAGGAACTGACGAAGGCAATGCCGTAGCCATAGACTCGGCTGACAACATCATTGTGGTGGGCCGGACCTCCTCAGACGGCGGTGGCGACTTTGACCTCCTCATCGCTAAGTACAACTCTGCAGGAGCTCTGCAATGGGACCGGACTCTAGGCGGAACAGGGAATGACGAAGGCTTTGCCGTAGCCGTAGACTCGGCTGACAACATCATTGTGGTGGGCCAGACTTACTCAGACGGCGCTGGCTACAGGGACATTCTCATTGCTAAGTACAACTCTGCAGGAGCTCTGCAATGGGACCGGACTCTAGGCGGAACAGGACAGGACCAAGGCTTTGCCGTAGCCATAGACTCAGCCAACAACATCATTGTGACGGGCCGGACCTCCTCAGACGGCGCTGGCAGCAGTGACGTTCTCATCGCTAAGTACAACTCTGCAGGAGCTCTGCAATGGGACCGGACTCTAGGCGGAACAGCAAATGACTACGGCTACGGCGTAGCCATAGACTCGGCTGACAACATCATTGTGGTGGGCCGAGGCTACCGCGGTGGCAGCAATGAAGTTCTCATCGCTAAGTACAACTCTGCAGGAGCTCTGCAATGGGACCGGACTCTACGCGGCGGAGCAAATGACTTCGGCAGAGCCGTAGCCATAGACTCAGCCAACAACATCATTGTGGTGGGCTATACCGCCTCAGACGGCGCTGGCGGCGATGACTTTCTCATCGCTAAGTACAACTCTGCAGGAGCTCTGCAATGGGACCGGACTCTAGGCGGAACAGGATCTGACTACGGCTATGCCGTAGCCGTAGACTCGGCTGACAACATCATTGTGGTGGGCCAGACCTCCTCAGACGGCGCTGGCGGCGTTGACTTTCTCATTGCTAAGTACAACTCTGCAGGAGCTCTGCAATGGGACCGGACTCTAGGCGGAACAGCACATGACGTCGGCTATGCCGTAGCCATAGACTCGGCTGACAACATCATTGTGACGGGCTGGACCGCCTCAGACGGCGCTGGCGGCAATGACGTTCTCATCGCTAAACTGCCGCCCGATGGTTCTGGGACAGGGACATACGGCTCTTTTACTTATGAAGCTGCCGTACTTACTGATGCATACGCCGTTTTAACAGACGGACTGGCCGTACTCACCGATGCGCCCGCCGTTTTAACAGACGCTGTTGCTGTACTGACAGACGCACCTGCCGTCCTCACGGAAGAACGTATAGATATCACGCCATAAGGAGATACAACTATGACCTACACAAAAACACAAGACGGACAAGTCACAACGTTTCCTTATACTATTGGAGACTTGCACAAAGACAATCCGCAGACATCTTTCCCTCGCCGCATACCTGATGAAATGCTTGCCTCTTATGAGGTATTTGAGGTGGTCGTTGGTGCCGCCCCACCCATCGACGAAACGACCTACAGAGCCGTTCGAGCAGACACGCCCACCTATGCAGGTGACAAGTGGCATCTTGAGTGGTCGGTTGTCGAAAAGACACCAGAGGAAAAACAAAATTATTACAATGCATCCTCTGCAAGAGTTAGAGCCAAACGCAACCAACTGCTGTCGGACAGTGACTGGATGGCCCTGAGCGACAACACCATCACAACCGAATGGGCTTCCTATCGGCAGGCGCTCCGTGACATAACCTCCCAAGGGGGCTTCCCCTACACCATCGAGTGGCCAACCAAACCGGGAGAGTGACATATGAAAATCTGCGTATACGCCATCAGCAAGAACGAGGCTTCGTTTGTCGAGCAGTTCTGTGAGTCCGCACAAGATGCGGACCTGATCCTTATTGCCGACACCGGCAGCACCGACGAGACCGTCGAGCTCGCCCGCGCGTGCGGCGCGACCGTGCCTGAAATCTGCATCACCCCGTGGCGGTTCGACAAAGCCCGTGACGCAGCGCTTGCGCTGATCCCCCGCGACATCGACGTGTGTATCAGCCTTGACCTTGACGAGCGGCTGGAACCCGGCTGGCGTGAGGAGATCGAGCGCGTATGGAAGATGGATGAGACCACCCGGCTGCGTTACAAGTTCGACTGGGGCGCAGGCATCGAGTTCTTCTATGAGAAGATTCACGCACGTCACGGCTACCACTGGCACCACCCGTGCCACGAGTACCCCCGCCCAGACGCGCGGATCGACGAGGTCTACGCCCACACTGACATGCTGCTGGTAAGCCACCACCCCGATCCAACCAAGAGTCGTGGCCAGTACATAGACCTGCTGGAGCTATCGGTGAAGGAAGACCCGGCCTGTCCGCGCAACGCGTTCTATTACGCCCGCGAGCTGACGTTCAGCCGCCGGTGGGTCGACTCCATTGTGGCGCTGCACAAGTACCTCGAAAACCCGAACGCCAACTGGGCGAACGAGCGGTGCTACGCCATGCGTGTCATGGCCCAAGCCTATGAGGCACTGGGCGACAAAGCACAAGCGCAAGTCTGGCTGGACAAGGCGACCAAGGAAGCCCCCAACACCCGCGAGCCGTGGGTCGAGCTGGCCGACATCGCCCGCAAAACAGAACAGTGGCAGCTTAGCTACGACTGTGCTAAACAGGCGCTGACGATCAAGGACAAAGCCTTGGTCTATACGATGGACCCGAGTGTCTGGGGGGCAAAGCCGCATGATCTACTTGCGCTGGCAGCCTACCACCTTGGGGAGCAAGAGGAAGCCGTCGAGCACGGCACGCTCGCAGTGGACCTTGAACCCGGCGACGAGCGGTTGAAGCGTAACTTGGAGTTCTACTCCCTCGATAAGGCGGCCTGAGAATGCCCATCACCCCATCCTCCACGATTGGCTTCGCACTGCGCGGTGACACGCTCGGCCGTTGGACTGAGTTTAACCCGGTTCTTGCGGACCGGGAGATTGTCCTTGAGACAGACACGAACCAGTTCAAAATCGGGGATGGGGTGAACGCGTATCTCAGCCTGCCATATGGCGGGATCGTTGGCCCCGTTGGCGACACAGGCCTTACTGGCCTCACAGGCGACACGGGCGCGACTGGTCCGCAAGGTATCCAAGGTGTGCAAGGCGTGCAGGGTATCCAAGGGCCTACCGGTCCGCAGGGCCTCACAGGCGACACAGGCGCTGACTCGACTGTCGCTGGCCCCACCGGCCCGCAAGGTGCGCAGGGTGTGCAGGGTACGTCCATCTCTTTTCTGGGTCAGGTCGCCACCGTCGGTGATCTGCCTGCTGGTGCTGCGGCAAACGACGCGTACATCGTCACTGCCGATGGTAACCTCTACGTCTGGGACGGAGCCGCGTGGGTCAACGTCGGCCAGATCGTCGGCCCGCAGGGCCCTACTGGTCCTACGGGTGCAGACTCAACGGTGCAGGGCCCACTCGGCCCCACTGGTCCACAGGGTGTACAAGGTATTCAAGGCGACACTGGCGCGCAGGGTATTCAGGGTGAGGTAGGCCCAACTGGTGCGCAGGGCGGCGCTGGACTCGACGGCATAACAGGCCCAACTGGCCCAACGGGCGACATCGGTACTACTGGTCCAACAGGCGCAGCTTCTACACAGGCCGGTCCAACTGGACCGCAAGGTGTAACAGGCCCAACCGGAACCCAAGGTCCGACTGGACCAACAGGGTCGCAAGGCCCGCAGGGTACATCCATCACATTTAAGGGTGAGGTCGCCACTGTCGGTGACCTACCTGCTGTCGACAATGTCATCAACGACGCTTACATCGTCACTGCTGATGGCGACCTCTACGTATGGGATGGCGCAGCGTGGGATAACGTCGGGCAAATCGTTGGCCCGCAGGGCCCCACTGGGCCACAGGGCCTGACCGGCGCCGCTGGCGCTGACGGGGCCACAGGGCCCACTGGTCCGCAGGGTGATGCGTCAACTGCCGCTGGTCCTACAGGTCCGACAGGTACACCCGGCCTCAAGGGCCCAACGGGTTCGACTGGTGCGACTGGTCCGACCGGAGCCGCAGGTGCTGCGGGTGGTGCTTCTACGGTTGCCGGCCCGACAGGTCCAACCGGTGCGCAAGGCGTGCAGGGTATTCAAGGTATTCAAGGTACTCAGGGTAGTACTGGCCTCAGCGGCCCGACAGGTTCGATTGGTGTAGCAGGTCCGACAGGTCCGCAGGGTAACACCGGACCGACTGGTTCAGAGGGTCCTCAAGGTACCTCGATCAATTTTGTTGGCGAGGTCGCCACTGTTGGTGACCTGCCGCCTACAGGCAACACACTTAACGATGCCATCATCGTGCAGGCATCCGGTGATCTGTACATCTGGGACGGTTCGGCTTGGAATAATGCTGGCCAGATCGTCGGCCCACAAGGCCCAACCGGCCCCCGTGGTCTCCAAGGTCTCGCAGGTCCGACCGGCCCAAGCGGCCCGCAGGGCATAGACGGTACACTCGGTGCGGTTGGTCCCACTGGCCCACAGGGTATCCAAGGTACATCCGGTGCGCTCGGCGCAGCGGGCCCCACTGGTCCGCAAGGTATTCAGGGTACACAAGGTACGTTCGGTCCCACGGGTCCGACAGGTTCGACCGGTGCAACGGGCACAGGGGCCACTGGCCCAACTGGCCCGCAAGGCCCGACGGGTGTGACAGGTCCTACCGGCGGTGGCCCTACCGGCGCAACTGGCCCCACTGGTTCGCAAGGCCCGCAGGGTGTAGCCGGTAATGGTCCGACAGGTCCGACAGGCCCCCAAGGCGCGAACTCTACAGTCGCAGGCCCCGCAGGCCCAACTGGTCCATCTGGCCTTAACGGCACTGGTGGTTCGACCGGCCCAACTGGTCCGCAGGGTCCGCAGGGTCCGCAGGGTACAGGTCCGCAGGGTCCGCAGGGTACGTCTGGTCCGCAGGGCCCACAAGGTGTGCAGGGTCCGCAGGGTCCGCAGGGTACGTCTGGTACAGCAACTGCCCCTCCCGCTGGAGCCGTCAACAGTTATGCCCTTTTGGGGGAGAGTGGCTTTAACATACCCCCTAGAGGCCTCGGTACCACTTTGGCAGGGTCGAGCCTATTGTATGTAGTTTTTAATAATGGCGGGTGGAACCCCTTTAATATCTCGCCTACAGGCACTTGGAGGTTGATGGGGCCATATACCGTTCTTGAGTACGATAGCAGGACTGTCTTCACACTTTGGGTTAGGATAGCGTGATATGAACTTCCGCAACGCACAATACAACGCTTTTGGGACAATCGACTGCGAGATTCAGCACCCCGCTCACGGCTGGATACCATTCACCGCTGACCCAAATGATGTGGAGCCAATCGGCGCACAGGTTTTCAACGCTGCCAAGGCAACTGCGGCACCTTACGTTGCACCACCTGTTGATCTCGAAGCCCTCGCCGCCCAAGCCCGCGCGCAACGCAACGGCCTACTTGCCGCATCAGACTGGACTCAAGTCCCGGACGCTCCCGTGGATCAAGCTGCATGGGCTACCTACCGCCAAGCGCTGCGGGACATCACGGCGCAGGCCGGCTTTCCCACGGACATCAACTGGCCAGAGGCCCCATGACAAGGCCGCTCTGGGAAGCCACGCGCGACCAGCATCACGCCTGCGAGGAACACCCCGTGGGCGCTGCCATGGCGTCTGGCAAGCCGCCTATGGATTGGTACAGCGACTGGCTCTACGCGATCCAGCGCATCCACCACAAGATCGACCCCACGCTGCCTGTGGTTCTGCACCGCACCGCGCGGCTGGAAGACGACATCACTGAAGTGGGGCGCATCAGCACGCCTGTACCTGCTGCCTACGCATACGCCGAGTCTCTGGACACGGACGACAAGATCGCCGGGGCAGCATACGTGCTGACCGGTGCGCACCTGATGGGTGGCGAGATTATGCGACGGCGCCTTGAAGGGTACCCGACCTCTCACCTCGTGTGGGATGACCGCAAAGCGGCGCTTGAGGAACTCAAAGCGTACCGTGTACGTAGTGAACTGGCTGCCGAGGCTCGCGACTGCTTTACCGCGCTTCTCCGCATCATGGATGAAATCAAGGAGCGTACCGATGGACGTGCTTAACACCATCATGCAGTGGATCATAGCGCCAGTGGCCGGATTCGTATGGCTACTGCACACCAAGGCGCAGACGAACACGACAGATATTGCGGTCATCAAGGCGCAAATTGCTGCGACCAAGGAAGCCCACGACCGTGAGTTCAAAGAGGTCAAGGAATCCTTTAAGGCAGTGATGGAAAAGCTCGACAATATAGAACAGCACTTGAGGAAGTGATGTGGACCCAGCTTCAGTCACCTTAGCGATAGGTGCCGCCAGTAAAGCGTTCTCGATGCTCAAGCGCGGCTTCGAGATCGGCCGCGATATTGAGTCTATGCACGGTGACATCCAGAAGTGGATGGGTGCCTCTGCGCAAATCTTCGCGATTGAGAAGTCCACGAAGAATCCAAGCGTTATCACGCGGCTTCTGACAGGCTCCGGTAACATTGAGGCGATGGCTACGCAAGCGGTCCTAGCACGCAAGCAGATTGAGGCGCAGCGCTATGAGCTGAAGGTGTGGGTGTCGATGACCTACGGCATGGGAACATGGGAGGAAATCCTGCGCACCGAGGGGCAGCTGCGCAAGCAACGACAAGCCGTAATCGCAGAGCAGCAAGCGT
>Ga0222662_1000487_pt1 | contig 31422 bp, 38 predicted proteins | sample AntAcemetagen600_FD_179821 | JGI IMG/M metagenome (GOLD analysis project Ga0222662, IMG submission 179821) | Saline water microbial communities from Ace Lake, Antarctica - #600 | ecosystem: Environmental > Aquatic > Non-marine Saline and Alkaline > Saline | place: Antarctica: Ace Lake... | reverse complement strand
CTCACTGCTGCTGTTTTCTGCTCTACCTGTTGCGCTTTGTACCAGTCCCGTGTCCTGTAACTTAGCCGCGCGGTGCCGCCCATCCACTAACTTGTTCGCCTGGTCCAGAATCAGCGGGTACTGTGTATCTGCAGCATCATACCGCTTTGTGCTGAACCCTGTCTTCTTACTACGATTAACCGGTCCCACATCCGAGAGTGGTACGCTTTCAGTCGGAGATGCCTGCAATAGTTTAATCAGCGAGTCCACATCGTATGTGCCAGTATCCCGTGTGTGGGTACTTTCTGCCATCTTGAAGCCCTTAGCGACTCCAGCGGCGTTATTCCCATCAACTGTCTGGCCTCGGGGGTCTAATCCTCCCTGTTGGTCTATTACGTTTGTGGCTGCGTGCCCTGGCGTTCCTGGCATTGCTGCTGCCCTTGTGTCGCTCGGTCCGTCTAATCCGACCTGTGGGCTGCCCTGGCCCGCTGTAGGCGGCGGAGGCAGGAACTGCTGCATCGTGGCGTGGGCCTGGTTTATGTTCGTAACAGCTGATTGGGGGTACTGCATCTGTGGCTGTAGCTGTGGGGGCGCTGTGGGTGGCTGCATAGCGAGTGGGGCCGCAGGCCGGGCTGTCGCTTGCATCGGAGAAGTGGGCGGCGTAAGTCCTGCCATAGCCGCTAGTTTCGCCCATCCGGGTTGTTGGTGCTTTTTCAATCCTGCCGCTTTAGTGAGGCTTCCCTCGTCTGCGGCTCCACTCAGAGGGGCTGCGGCTCCACTCAGAGGGGCTGCGGCTTCCTTCAACTGGGCCGTAGAGCCGCTTAACGGGGCTGTAGACGCTCCCACAGCTCCCTTCAATGCCGCTTCCGCTGTACGTATATCACGTAACTTATGACAGTAAGCCATCTTAACCCCTGGCATAGCAAGCACTTCCGCTAAATTACCGTGTTTTCTCATAGAGGCCATCGCTTTTTGCATCGCATTATAAACGGAACCACGTTTTACACCGCTTCTGTCCTCTGCCTCTACGATATCCCCCGCTTCTGTCCTCTGGGACGCCGTTTTAGGGGGGAGGGCGGTACTGTGCGACCACGTTTCTACCATACTATTGGTCTGGGGACGGAAAGTTCTCTGCATGGCCGCACTATACAGACCATCTATGTCCATCTTTATATTCCAGGATGCACTCATACGTTTACAGTCCTTATCATTAACACCACTGAGATTCTTACTACCGAGGACCCACAGTTTATTACCTTACACAGCAATATAGCAATCCCAAAAGTTATCTGACAGCACAGTCTAGCCTCCCTACGGTGTTGCTATTATTATTTCTACTATACCACCCACAATCACCCTCTCTATCTCTGGAGCACTCGTATTATGCCTGCACACCTTCGTGTTACCCCTCTCACTGAAAAAGTAAGTACTTACCTGGCTGAGCATATGCCTGAAGCCCCATACGCCCTACTAGCCAAAGGAGAAGTGTTGGGTCCTTTTGACATTAAACTAATCTATCACCTGGACCGGGGCTGGGAGGCGATCAGTGCTGAAGAAATAGGGGATGTTGCACCTACTAGAGACTTAGTCGTATTTGCTCGGCCTACAGTGCCTGATGGGTTCAAACTAGTACTCGATAAAGAACAGCGGGTTCAGAGTCATTGGCAATGGTGGCACCCTCTTTCAAAACAGTGGTGGGCGGTATCAGAACTGGAAACAGCCAGGTGTGTGGAAGATATACTGGTAGACTGGGGGATGCGGAGCCATAAAACATGGGTAGCATCGCCTGTAGACCCAGAAGATCCTCGCTTTGTGGAGTTACCCGATAATTGTAGGGCTGTTATGCCTGGAGAGAAGTTACGGCGGGGGGATCTCTACATAGACGACAGCATTAACGCATGGACAGAGATATCACATACCGCTAAAGGGATACCCGTGGGTGCCCCTGAGCACTTACCTGGGTTTACTCGGTGGTGCAGGCCCATTGGGGATGACTGGCAGGCGTGGTTTGTAGATACAAAACGGGATGTTAAAGGGAAGGCGTGTATGGCCACCGGGGCAAAAAATGACCCTTTTCCTGACCTGGAAACAGCCCATAACCTATTACAACACAGGGGGAAAGCCACTAAGAAACCTGCCGCCGGGGTGGTCTGGGATATTCGTACGTTTGAGCCACTGGCTATCTATGACATCGAAGAACCTGCCTATGCAGCTTCACGATTACAGGCACAACGGGCTAGGGTAGCACCCCCTGAAAGAGACTGCGTTATAGTGGGGGGCTTGACAGATATGGCCCAGGCACGGGGGACTACCCCTGGGGATATACTGGAAATGGCCATGCAGTCACTGCCTGCTGGGTACGCCCTGCTGGAGCACACCCAGCAGGCAGTAGAAGTAGTCGCAAAAGGGGACCTGGAATATGGCCCCTTTGATGATAATTATCGTGATCTGACGTGGCAACCAGTAGACACAGGGCATATTGGGATGAGAGTACGGCTGGCAGACCTGGTGTTCGCTCGAGATATGAGTCGCGTAGTAGAGGAAGAAATCTATGAAGAAATTGACCAGCCCGCTCTTGCGAAACTGATAAAAGCCGTTGATACTATGGACAAGGCCTTGAAAGAGGCGAAAACTGCCATTAGAAAATTACAGAAGGAGTAACCGATGGGTGACGATGAACCTACAGAAGAAATAGTGCATGTAAATCTGCCTGGGGCGGGAAATGGGCTGGTAGACCTTGCTGCCGGATGTACGACCTCGGACCCACATCACGTCGAGGAGGCTGCAGCGCAGCTAATATCTATAAGCGAGGCTGCGGCCCTATTGGCTGCAGAATACGATCGTACGACCAATCACACAGAGGTCAGAGATATCAACATTGATGGCTTCACCAAATCACCTGCTCAAGAAGAGATTGACGTAAATACCCTGCCGCAGTCACTGTTCCCCAGTGATGATCTGCTTACAAACACTACCGTTGCGGGCTATTTTTACTTTATTGATGCTGAATGCAGTAATTGCGGCCTTGAAGAGCAGATTGGTATTCGAAAAGGTTTCTCTATTGGTCGGGCTGAGTGTCCTCGCTGCGAGTGTGAAGAAAAACTAAAGAGAGTGCAACAGCCTTCCCCCATGGATACAAGTACCGCCCTACCGACAATTCAAGAGCCATATACACGCACGGAAGGGCAAAACGCGACAGGCTATGCCACGGCAGATCACCTCTATCGCCCAGGTGATCGACACGAAGTGGAACTGCCCCTCGCCGACAGGCAGTGGCACACCGAGCAGGCAACCAGGCGACACACAGAAAACCTGCGGCGGCTGGAGCTGGATATGCAGGCATACCGAGAAGCGATGGCGCAGCACCAAAGGGAAAACTCCCATGCAGTGGCCGCATTAAATACTGTAGGGCAGGTGGCCGGTAGTACGACAGGCAGCCGCTTCACTAGTGTGGGCCAGACATTAGGTATGGTTAATGCATCCGGTGTACCATATGGCAGGCCTTAAACGGTAGATAGCTACCGGAGTCCGAAAGGGCTCCGGGCTTTACCCTTCTTTTTAGCTATTAAAAAAGCAGCTGCCCCCTGAAGTCACAGAAGGGCAGCTGCATACTGTTGGCATGGAGGTACCAACACATGTGGCGACTAAGCATGGACGCCTTAGATATTCATTCGGAGTATCTTGGCCACGTCATGAAAGTATATCACAACCAGGCTTCCATCAGCAAGCCGTAAATGCACACCCTCTATGTTTCCCGTCTTTGCCCCGGCATACACCCCTTGCCATATATTATTCTGCCTATCCGTCACGCGATAACCGCATCCCGTTACCATCGCACTTAACGGCAACAACCGCATATCTGGGGTGGCCTGTTCATCATCCGCCCCCAGTCGAAAGGCATACAGTTCAGGGGTGGCTTCCTCAGTAAAACAGGCTTCTATCTTAGGAGAGTCACCAGGAGTGGCATCATAAAGTAACCCGTTCAACAGTCCTAATACACCAAACCGGTAAGTGGCCCCATGTGGTGTCTGCACAGGCCGCATCACGATCGCTGGATGCTCCACCATCTGCGCGTTCGCAGGCACACGTTGCGAGAGTAACTGGCTCATCGCCTGCCAGTCATACCTTAGGGCTGCATTCAACCTCTCTACTATCTTCTCCTGTGACAACATCTGGAATACCCCTTCTCTGCGGCACACAGTGCCCGTTAAACGCTTTCATACGATGGGCGGCTGCGTGGATACCGCGTGGCTGCATCTTGTCCAACTGCTCGTGCGTAACCGCAGCGTGCTTGAGCAGTACTTTAAGCGATTCTCCCCCATTATCCGCAGATAATGGGTCTACTGCTTCAGGCACTGTCTGAATACAGCTCACAGTGCCATCTACGTGCGTCAGGTAAGTCACAGTATGCAACATTGACACATCGGTAAGATGAGCCATCATTCTCCTTCTGTAATTTTCTGGCTGGGGGAGTCTACTACGCCCCCTAGTTTTCCTGCCGTGATAGATACAGATGCTGTAGTCACAGAATCTTCAGCAAGCGGTGACAATGTTAACACAGCACCATCCTGGAAACGCAACGCCAGCCCATGATGCATAGCTTCCTGAGAGATCGGTTGGTTCTTTTGGTAATAGTCGTGGGCAAATGCGATGAACGAGGAGACTACCCCAGATTCGTCGACACTCAGTGCCACTTCCTTTTCCCATTCTTCCAACGCATGTGTAAAAATATCATTCGAACTGTTCATCAGGGCGCTCCATTGCTTCTTGTGCTATACACTGTAAAAAATTGGTATTTAAGCCTTCCGGAGCGGTAACTTCAATACATACTACCCCTGCCCCCTCTGGCACAATCTTAATCTCTGTAAACGCTGCCTGCAGATCCCCCTCGATATCCTGGGTGGCAAGAATAGCAGAGATTTGCATCACTACTGTTTCCAGGACATCTTGTGAACTGAGATCTGCCGCCATTATTCAAATACCTAAATGCTCTAATAACGCATCAACAGGTTCCCCTGCTTTCGCCGCTAATTCCTGCAAGCGTTTCCTTGGTAAAGGGAGCCCACCAATCATGGACAGGATCTGAATCTTAGCTGCGTCCCCTGCTGCAGGGTAAATCCCCGGAAATACAGCAGAATCTTTTGCTGTCATCATACGATCCAACGCCGCTGTCCCACTGTCTAACTGCGACACAGTCACTGCGTCTGGGCCATCCCAGGCCGCTCCAGTGATCACATACAACAATCCCGCTACTCGCCCTTTATCCAGCTCTAAGCTGGCAAGCACGTTTTTCTGCAGCTTCTCACGGATTGCGGTAGTAATATCAGTAGGGGACGCCCAGTTTGTGACCGTAGCGGCTGCAAAGGCAATCACGCCGCTATCCAGTACCTTCCCAAAATCAGCAGGGTCAAACGTAGTTCCGCCAATATCTTCTGAGTCTGTGCCAGACAACCGGTTAAAGGTATGTAACACTTTCACGGTGCCACGATTAGACTCTGGTTTCTCTTTATTCACCGCCAGATTGTCCCCATACAGTTCTTTAAACCGCTGGTTATCAATGAAGATGATAGGGCTGAGGTTCGAAGCAGTGAGCGTCTTCATTGAATACATGGTATTCTTGGCGCTTCGCTGCCCCTCCGCATCTTTAGGCAATGCCATGATGCACCCAACACGCACAGGCCGCTTCTTCTCCCGCATGTATTGCTTAGCCACCTGGGCTACCTTGGCGTAAGCCCCCGCACCTGTCCCGCCAGCGCCGGACAAGCACACAAAAACGTAATCAACATCATTTCCCCAACACCGGGTAAACAAGTCAAAGATGGCTTCATCCTTATCCTGTACCAGTTTTGCGGCTGTTTCCGGATCCTTCCCTGCCCCTTGTTGTTCCCCTACATCCAGCTTTGCATCGTCTGGAAAGGTATTCAACTCAGACAGGTCAGCCACTGCAGTGTTAATCGCACAAATGCGATTGTAGCCTAATTCCTGAAACGTGCGCACAATACGGCCGCCTGCTTGCCCTACCCCTACAAAAGCAAACTTATACCCAACAGGGTAGCTAAAATTGTCTGTTACACTGCGGGTGTCCGGCTGGTCAGGGCTGTCGGGCAAATCGCCAATATCGAGGCTGAAATCGGTCATACGTCTTTCTGCTCCTCATCAGATTCTTGAATATCAGCGACTACATCGTCAGCTGATGTGAAATCATCGTCCCCGTCCTCAACGTCTTCGACAGGAGCCATGTTTAACAGCTCATCCGCGACAATCGCATACAGGGTGGGGTTGTCCGTCTGCAGAGCCACAATCGCAGCTTCGTACTCAGCGTCTGCCAGCTCGACAAGCGATGCAGCAACACGCTGGGCCTCTTCACGCAGTTCTTGCGGGGTAGCTGCTGCAGGAACGGTTTCCGTAACACCCACCGGCACATCCACAGCCGGGGCCGCCGGCACAGGGTCCGTTAATGACTCTGTAGGCTGTGTGCCGCGAAAACTGCCTAAACGGTTCGGAAGGTCTTCGTTGGCTTGTTCCCGTTCTGCTTTTTCTGCCTGCCGGCGCCTCCACTCAATACTACTCATTCTGTATCTCCACATACTAATAAAAGTGATTTATCCCTCGTAAAACGCTCGCAGTTTAACATGTCGCGAGAGATAACGCCAACCCCAACTGTTCGGCAAAGCACGTTTTTCGCGCAAGCTGCTCTGATAATGTATTTTGTTGTAACGTCTGCAAATATTCTTTGTCTGCTACAATATTATACAGCATATCATCAAACTGATAATAATCCGGGTCTGCAATAGGTACCCCTAAATCATTATACTGGATCATGTTACAGGGGCACATCATTGAGTAATCCTCCCGCAACACCTCATTCATAGAGGGGCAGTCAAACCCCAGCACAGGAGTACCCGCAGTAAGTGATGTCAGCCCCACCAGCCCGCTACTGTCAAAATGCGACGGCCAGATCGTAAGATCGTGTTGCTGGAATAATACAGGCCGCATCCATGGAGGTGTCCCTTTCTGCACGTTGACCCGTGATCCAAATCTCTGTTGCATCTCTTTTATTTTCCGCGACCCAACAGGTCGCATCGTACTTGTGCTATACGCGATTGTTGCCGTTGCCGTAGAATGCCCCGCAAGCGTACGGCTCAATATATCCAACACAGTAACCTCTGTGCGTCGCACATTGCCATCCCATAACGGAAGTAACAACCGAGGAGAATCAATTACATAATCCTCTGATTTCTTATACAGCGGCCCCTCCCCTGCCCACGATAACAATACCGCATTTCTAACCCCCCACCGCTTTAACAATGAGAAGCTCGAAAAGCTGGGACAGAAAACCACATCACTGTGGCACAGCGCGCCCAAATCATCCGGTCGCAATGTCTCCCACCTTAAAACCACCGCAACTAAGATGCCCTCGCTATGCAACCACTCTACTTGTGCGGCGCTGGGCACGTCAGTCCAAATGAGTACTTCCTTTGTCCTCGCCCACTCGCTAAATACTTCCTGCGTTACGACTTTATCGTCCCACTCTGGATGCACTTTGGAACAAATATGGTTGACCCCAAAAAGGGATACCTCTTCCCCACGTCGCTGCAAATACTCAATCACCTGCAGAGCCATATATGTGGCTTCGTGCCTCGCATACTTTGATACAACCCCGTATGTCATCGTGCCTCCTTACAACTTCTTAACCTCCGCTGCCATTGCATACGGTGGGTGCACATGATAACCAACACGGCCTGTCCGCCCCCGTTTCCATGACTTCCCCGGCCGCACCAACGACTGGATCCCAATATGTTGACACACAAACGGGAAAATACACCCAGCCCATAAATCTGTCTTTGCCACAGCTTTCCTAAACGTGTCGTCAAACCGTCGATTTATCCTATGCTTTTTATTTATGTAGGAAGAGTATAACACGTCATGCGCTTGCCTGGAAATGTATAAACACTGCGCTGTTACGCCAGACGCCACTGCGGGACGATTCCGTTTCCCCTTGTCCACAGCATAGTTTAATTTTAATCCGGCCAATAACCCTACTTCTTTATCAGTATACTCCTCCGCCCTTGCTACTGTATCTAACATGCGATGATACCAATCTTCTTTGAACACAATATCATCTTGCAGTAGAAACACACCAGGGGCAGCAGGGTTTTCTTTAAAAAGATGGGTGATCGCACGGCAAGATGCGTTCACAACCCCTAAAGGTTTACGTGCAAGAGTTACTACAGGCACCTTACCATTCAGCCCGAGTACTTTCTGATTCGCCTTATTCACAATCTCCAGCCCGAGCGTTTTCTTCCAGCTCGCGTCCGTAGGCCACTTAGCAGTGGTCCGGATAGGTTTTGCGGTCTCATAATAGTTTTTGGCGGTCTTACTATGGCTGCCGTCATCAAAAATAGTTACAGGTGCGCCAACGGGTAACTGCGTAGCAGATAGCGACTTTAGTGTGACGTCTAAATACGCCACCCGCTCCCGTGTGATTATTCCAACCGGTACCATCTTTTAATCCAGCAAAATTTCCCGCAACGCTCGTGATTGTATCACAGCCGCTTTGCCAAACTGCTGCTGCATCACAGCAGCACCGCCCACATTCTTTGCCTGCCGCCGCATATCCTCGATCTGTGAGGTTACTAAGGCGTGTATGGTAGGATCTTCTTTCTTCAACTGAATCAAGAAACTATCCTTCTGCGACTCTGGCATAGCCATCGCCTGTTGCGCCAATGTGGTCGCCATTGATTGCATCTCTTCCGGAGTGGTGGGCTGATTTGGCGTAGGTGGATTACCTGCTGCAAAAGCCGCAGGGGCGCCTGGAGCGGCAGGTGCTGCACCCGGAGGCATCGCGCCACCAGGAGGTGCGGCACCCGGAGGCATCGCGCCACCAGGAGGTGATGCACCCGGAGGCGGTGGAGGCACAGCCATCTCGTCCATCAGCGCTGCTTGCTCCATTTCTTCCTGTGCTTCCTGCACTGCTTCCGCAGTAATCTGTTCTTCTTCCAGCTTCCTTCGCTCTTCTTCAGCAAACTCAGCCCCCACAGAAGCCAAGCCTGTAGTACGGCTGATCTGCCCGCCCATCATTAACTGTAGCATAGCCATCTGGCGGTTGAGGTCATCTGCATGCGTAACACGTTGTAACCGGCAAACAACCGGTTCCCAAGACATCAGCTTGGCAATCTTATCTACCAATTTCGTAAGAAACCTGTTCAAGTTGTGTACCAGATGGCTCCAGTTCGCTTCAAACAGCCGTAGCGCCGCTGGTGCTGACTGCACTGTAAGTGACCCCCGGTATAACTCGACGGGAACACCAATCGAATTCAACAGCGTATCCATCCCGAGTTCTAATAACTCACTGGGTGCCAGCTGTGACGCTTCACCACCCAACGCCTGATACTCGACAGCGAAGGGGAGGATATTCCACCGAGCAGGATCCTGCCTACGTTGCTTAATCATGCTCGCCACACGTGAATTAAAGTCCCCCATATTAAGGGACGACAATGGGTCGTTCACTGCGCCGCCTTCCCCACTACGGGCCTGCGGGGTGATCACGCGAAACGGGATAATGTAATCCAACGCAATTGATTCGTTATACCGCTGCAGCACCTGGTAATACCACGCCTGGCGGAAGTTTGTTAATACGCGACTGAATCCCCAGCCTCGGGTTCTAACACCCGCCAACGGCTGCTCTTTCATATGATACACGACCTCGGGGTCAAATAATAACGCCTGGTCGTTCTTGATTGCCTCTACAATCTCCCAACTGGTGCGCTCCAGATTAAACAAGTGCCCCTTCTTAATCTTTTGTCGTTCATCATCTGGAATTTTCCAAATGAAGGCGGAATCGTCTGTAGTACTGTCATGAAGAATATCCAGCTCATGTGGGGACCATCGCTTTACGCGTAACTGCCCTGACTCTCCCGAACGTCTATCAACATGCCGCCAAACCCCGCGATAGCCGCAGTGGGGGCACGTAGCGTGAAATTGGAAATCAGTCCACGTAAATCCGAACTCAGGGGTGTTGTAGATCTTCTTCAACGGGAGCTCTAGCCCACACCCGCCAACAGGACAGCTCAAGTACCGACGAAACGGCATGATCAGGCTTGTGAAACTATTGCCATACACCATGTAATCAAGAGCTACTGTTGATAGCACTTCCTTGATGCCTAATGTATCGTTCAGAAAGTCCAGGTACTTTTGTTTCTCTTCTCTCCCTACCCGGTCTTCGCCCCCTCCGCCACCCGTGGCAGAGATCTCGATATCCGTGATGAAGTAGCTAATGACTCGACTAATAGCAGAACGATACGTGCCGTTCGCCAGAATAATATACTCCGACCATTCAAGCGCATCTGCCATTGACTCTGGCATAGCTAAAGAAGCCATGTCCGCAAACGGATCCGGAAATCGATCGTCCGATGCCCAACTGGCTGCTTTACTGCTCTGCTGAAACGATGATGCCATCTAATCCCTCCGTGGAGTCGTATTGGCGGTTCCTATTTACCGCTAAATTTCAGGGCATCCGCTGCATGCTCTGCCGCCCTCTTTGTAAAGTCATCGTCTAACAGTGCTTGTTTTCGGTCTGCGCTGGCCTGTTTTTCACCAGTAACCTTATCCTCGGTATCAGGTGTGTTTTCCTGCGAAATTATCCCGCGTTTCTCCATGACGTCCTCCGTTACAGGGGTTGGTCCCACGATTGCGACACCATCAGCACACAGTACTCGTAATGGGAGTGCATAAATTGAATTCCTGTCGTATGTACCTTATGCCCTTCATTTGTGCCTACAATCTGCATCGCAAGCGTAGGCTGCGCGTCGGCTTGCGTCACTTGTGGGAAGTATTTTGTGATTCCTTCACTTCTACTATCAAACACCAGTATCACAAAACCATTATCTATAACAACATCATGATAATAGCTTTCTATTACCCCAAAGCCCTCCATTTCAAATAACACTTTAACAGAAGGGGGCTGCGGGGCTACCACGGCGGGGGGCTGTAACGTCTGCGGCGGCTGTTGTCGCCCAAAAGTATGTAGCGGCCGTGTAATCCGCGACTGGTCCGCTGCCGGGCGTAAAACTGGTTGCTGCGTAGGTTGTTGCATAGGTTGTTGCATGGGTTGTTGCGTAAACTGCTGTTGTGGTGCTTGCGGAGCTTCTTCTTGCATTGTGACGCCTGCCTGTTTATGTGTCAATTGTGAAATATTCCGCATTGCCTCCGCGCTGCGAGTACGGAAACTCTCTAAATCTGTGGGTTCCGGAGTGCTGCCTGCGGCTGCTGTGATCCCCGCCGCTACCAACGCTGCATTCAGGTCCCCTAATCGTACCTCACTGCCCTGATCGGTATGCGGGTCGATGTGTACAACCACATCCGACATATTATGCGGCGTCGCCCCTGCAGGAATACCGCCCATAGCTGCCTTAGGTATAATTACCCCCTCCGTGCCGCTCTTACTGGGCGGCATAACAGAAGCCATTGGGCGAAGCTCGGCTCTCGCCAACTGCTCCTGTCCTACTGGTATATATCCCCCTGTGTGTATTTGTGACATATTTTCATCCTGTGCTACATGGCCAAACGGTAAAGATATCGCGTATTATACGCCAATAGCTAAAAAAATTAAAAGACCAGGGCGCCGTAATTATACGAGCGCCCTGGTCTTTTGTGCTTGTAGATAAATTAATACATACGTCAGACTACCCACGAAGTGGGCGAAAGTCCTTCACAGACATCTAAAACGACTGTCCTGGAGACCAGGAAAAACAGCGCTAACGCTGCAGACTCCCGTAGTCGAGTATAATCAACTACGGCAGCCGCAAGTTCTTTAGACGTTATGACGTATGCACTAAGTTCACCATCAAGCGGTATATGCAATTGGCCTTCCTTGTGCGGTGTTGTAACCGCGTCAAGCGAAGAAGCCTCTGCAAGTAATGCAACCAAAGTCATTCGCTGAGACTTTGGCCACCGAGGTAAAAGCCTCGGTTGTGCGTCACGCGTTTCTAGCCACTGCTCCACCGGCACATCACCGGTGGAGATACAAAACTCAAGCGTGGGTCTTTTGTCGGGATTTAACATGCCCGCTACCCTTCCTTTCAAAGGTTGGGTAGAAGTTAGCAGTCACACCGGGCCGCCCCAGCATGTCAGAAGAGAACGCAAACGCGCTTTCACCTAACCCCACTTCTCGGTGCTTCACCTGCACCGCACAATACTGCGATGCAAAAAGTGGTCGCCCAGGAGCCTTTGCAGCTGCTACGAGATCAGTATCTGTAGTTCCAGGCGACAAAACCGCCTTGCTCTTTTTCAGCTGATCCCGCAACAACCTGATTGCGGCAGCTTCTCCCACCTGAGAGATTATATCTCCCCCCAGCGGGACTGGCAGCGGCGCGTCTGGGTGGAGCACCGCCCGGTCCCAACAATACCCCGCTGCGTCCAAAGCAGCCCGGTTTGCCGGAGCCAGCGTTGTCTGGACCTCTTGCTGGAGCTCCAACAAGCGATCCAGCGCATCATCATACGCCGACGTGAACTCCGTCGGTGTCATTTCAGGGATATCGCTCCCGGACATGCCGTCATGGGGAGTGTCGTCACTCTCCACAACAACTTCATCCAGTTGCCCGCCCTTGGCCACAATGGTCAACAGCGCAGACAGATCCCATCCATGAGCTTCCGCCAATTTCCGCGAAGGGTTTTCCAGAGGGTACACCGTACCATCCAAAGTCCTCGCCGGATTGGCAGCCCTGTCTCCTACCATCTTTGAAAAGTCTTCAAAGACAGCCCGCGGTGGATTTGCCACCATGTCCACATAACGTGTATCTATCAGATACAGGTTGTATTTATTGCCCTCCGTACAGGGTCCCCGCCATAACGTGGGATCCACCCCAGTTATAGGGCTGTCGTACCCTGCCAGAAAGTCTGGCAGCTGCGGCACTGTGCCCAACTGGTGCGACGTCCGCACTGCCTTTCGGCGGTCGTGCTGAACAGCCAGGCCCAGCTGAACCCAGGACCCGTTAGGCCTGTGGGCGGGGGATACATTTGGATCCCCCTCGTCCTGGGGGTCCAGTATATTATTGTACGCCCCCGCATAAGGGGTTTTGCTGAAGTCATGCCGCATGACGCATTGATCATACGATATGACGTTGCCGCGAGCTGCCGCTACAATGCAGAACAAAGATATTCTATCCTTATTCGGATTCTGGTGGTCGGGGTCCGCCACCATGACCATCATACTAGCGCTGCCCAGCGGCACTAACGTCTCACCCCTAGTATTCCAAGTTACCGCCCAAATGGGACGAAGTTCCTTCTTCTGGTGCGCCTTCAGTTGCACAACATCTCGTAAATGTTGCTGCGTAAGAGTAGTGTTATTTCGTTTCGACATTACGTTGTCTTTCTTCTAATAAGAAGCTATTTGAAAACCACGTCAAGACATTTGACGTAGCGTCGCTGTGGGTGTCACAGGCAACGTCCGACGTTCCCCATGAGTTTCCCATTCTTCCTGAGATACAGTCAGCTGTGCCCCAGGCTTATTTTTCACACGGTTGTACATTGTGAGGATGATTCCGTGCGGCCCCTTCCTCATCCTTTTCACAGGTCTACCCTTGTAAAAAGGATAATCCCATGTTTTTGTCTCGGTCATTTGTCCCTCATTTTCTGCCCTTTCACAGGTTGGATCCCTAACGGTAACGCGCACAGCGCATAAAAAAGCCCTACAATTTACTTGCAGGGCACGCCCGATATCTATGTATACACTATATATGCCGCCTTTTAGCCGGTAGTTTAGGTGTCAAACATAGGTGTGTTATCTGCAGGGGTGTCAGGCAGCGGGGACTCCTCTTCATCAGGGATGGCTATTATTGCTTCCTGTGATTCTTCTTCCTCCGTGTCCCCTTCTGCATCATAAGTGGGCATATCAAACTCTTCTCCTACCCAACCATATTCTGCTTCCGCAGCGTCATCCGCTTCTGGCATATCAAACAATGGAAGTGGTCCTGTTGGGGTAGATAGGAACCGAAAGGGTCCTGGCCCTTTTTTAATAGGCAGCTTTGTGCCAATAAAAGGAAAAAGGCTACAAGGGGCCCCTAGTAACACTTTAATTCGTTCGATCAGTAATTCCACCGTCTCAAACTCTTCACATGTAGGCCAGTTCGCCTCTGGAAGCACAACAAGGTAAAAATGCTGCGCCGTCTGTCGTTGCATATTCATCGACTGTCGAAACATCGACGCTACTGCAGGGTCCATTCCAGACAGCTGCGGCAACTCTTGTGGCGGCGCTGCCTGCTCCTGCGGCTGTGCAGGGGCCTGTTGCTCTACCGCCGCAGGTCTTGGAGGGCGACGCACTGGCCGTGGGGGAATACTCCGCGGTTTCACTCCTGTCGCAGGCTCCTCTGTTTCCGCGACAGGTGCCTCTCTGTGCCCTGTTAAAGGTGACGCATCCATCGCCCAGGCATCCGGCCTGATAGGCGCTGGTCTATGCAGCGGAATCTCCGACGTTGTCTCCTGCGAGGTCTCCGGCGTTATCTGGTTCTGCGATTCGTCCTGGTCGCTTGACATGCTCATTCTCCTGGTACAGCACAGTAAGCCCCAACACAATGCATTTAAGGGCATACGCATTATCATCAATAGGGTGCCACTCCGTATGCATCCCTAACTGGCCTGGGTCTGTAATCACATTCTCTGTGGCTAGCACCCAGTCCCTTACCTGTTTGTCGATAGGCAAGTCATCGTTCCCGCTAGCCACAGCCACAGGTATAAATTTTGTAGGGGATACCCGTTGGTACCACCGGTTCTCCGTAAATGTTTTAGTAAATTGCAACATCTTAACTCTCAGCTAACTTATCAAACTCAAACATTGATACTGCCCGCTTGACGTTCTTGACATGGAACTGCCCTGTTTTCGTATTACACACAACCATCGCTCTGGTTGTCGCCCCCCCGTCCCCTGTCGCCGTAAGATAACAAACACGCACTGACGCCTGGCTCGCAGACGCTATGGGCAGCACCGACATCTTCCCGTCTGCATGCTTCTGCACAGTGGCCTCAATTGATGTAGGCGATTCAACGTCAATCTTCATTTTTCTTCCTTTGCTTATGTACCTGAAAAGGCCCTGTAACAAACAACTTCTCCGCCGCAGACACTACCTCTGGATCTGGTGGATCTATCACAAGCGACGGTACCGCTATATTCTCAAATTGCGGCCGCAGAAACGCGCACGAATCTGCAGAAGACACCACAAAAACACCCACCTGAACTGTAGGTGGCTTATCCACTACTGCCATCTTCTCTAACAAAAAATAATCTATCACATCTACATCATTACAACTTAGCGTGGCGTAAAACTTTTTCTGCCAATCCACCATTTCTATACCTGCGAGCATATTTCGAAAAACTTCCCAGTACTCATGCGGTATAGCATATAGCCGGTTATTCAATTTTACCACGCCAGCTGCAGTGTTATAACTACCCAGCCCCTTAAAAAAGGGCCGCGCGTAATCGATTATAACAGGTAATTCTGCAATGCCTAACCCATGACTGCAGTCATAAACAATATCCCGATCCAATGGTGTAACCGTCTGGACCACTCCGACCGTAAAAAACGCGTAGTCTTTAGACATGTCTGTGAGCGTATGCGTCTTCTTCGCCTTCTGTGTCCCTGCGGCATCTACCGAAACAGCGTCCCCAGCAGATTGTTTTGACACAGTAATTGGCCGGCCGTCATTGTCAGGCAATTGCAGAGACATATTTATAATCCAGACTTAATAACCAGTTGCTGCACCTGCGCCGCATGTATCTTGGCCCCTGGTGACACATCCACAAAAGGGATCATTAAAGAACCAAGTAATACTTCCAGGGATACCACTTTACGATAACCAGCGTCAATTAACGTGGTGTACGGGTCGCACATAAACGTAGGCTGAAATAGCCTACTGTACCAGGCATCCATAGGCGGCGGGGGCAAATCATCTGCGGCGGCTACCGCAAAACTAGCCGCGTCTACTGCCATCATGCGTAACGTGTCATGAATATTAAAGCCATACACTAGAAACTCCTCCCCTAGTGCCATCGTAGACGCGCCGCCCCGCAACCACTGAGAAAGAAATGTAAGCGTATCGTAACTAACGCGGCCTACATCGCTACCATCAATCGACGCTACCACGGAAAACACATTTTCCCCATGTTGGTTTAAAAGAACCGCCTCTACAACAGTCCCCACCACAGGATAATTATTAGCTTGCGCCGCCAACACCTCTTTTTGCCCGGCAATATTCGCAGCTATCTTAATCGGGTCTTTGAAATTACTCGGCGCTGTCGGCTCCGGCAATATCGCCAGTCCCCCGGCTGTCATCGTCGTTGTCACTCCCAGAAACAGTTTCTCTCGCTCTGCCATCTTCTTCCATCCTACAAAAAATGTCTATAAGTGGTAATACGGTATATAGGATCGCGTCTCGCAAATCGTGTGGGTTTGCTACTGCGCTCACTGCCCGCTCTTGCGCGGACATCCCTAATATATTATGCACCAGCTGCGGCTGCTCAATATCCCAATCGGCTTCCAACGCTCTTGCCGTAGCATCCCGCATCAACAAAAAAATCTGCCGGGAAATAATATCCACCGCCAAATATTTAGGGATATTATTGCTATTTGCCATAATGTAGCGTGCGTCTGCCGCCGCGTCGTTAGCGGTCTTATCAGTAATAGTTGGCTGCTGTCCGCTGATAATTGAGTCCGTCATTGTACAAAATCCTAATCCAAGTCGTCTCCGCGTGTCACCCCTGCCAAGCGGTTTGCCGCCCGTTCTGCAAATACAGGGGAAATTTCAAAACCGATATACTTACGGCCTAACTTCTTCGCTGTAGTTAAAGTAGTCCCCGTGCCCGACATTGGATCTAATACTAAATCCCCTTCGTTGGAACATGCTCGAATAATTCGGCCCATCAACTGCTCCGGCAACTGGTTCGCTGCCCCGGCCACCCGCTCCTTAAATGTACCACATACCCGTGAAATAGACCACACATCATCTTCCGGGTTAAACCCACTCGCCAAATCTTGTGGGCGGAGCACCCAGGTGTCATCTGGCAATTTGCCCCCTGGTGCAGCCCGTTTGTCGTTATAAACGAGTGCCCTCGCTGACGGTACCCGGATTGCGTCTACGTTGAACGTGAACTTCTTCTCGTCTTTCACAAAATACAATAGGTGAGCGTGGCTCCGGTTAAACTTCTGCGTGCAATTTACGCCAAAAGTATAATACCACACCACCCAACTACGTAGCTTAAACCCTCTCTGGGTGGCGGCTACCTTTACCTCTGCCGCCCACTCATCCCCGATCACAACCCACATTGCGCCATGCTCCGAGAGAATAGCATAAACTGCATCTAACCACCCGTCCGTCCATTGTTTATACTCTGCCCCAGGACGGGCGTCATCATACTCCCCGTCCCCGTAGTCGTACCCTATATTATAGGGCGGGTCCACACATACCAGATCCACCGTGCCCTTTAATGCGGTTGCCCCAGACATAAGCGATACACAATCACCTATGTATAACTTATTTACTTTCACGCTATCCCCTCCGAATAATGCTGTACCCCCATAGCACACAAAAACATTGAATCAGCAATGTTGTCTACCCCTGTGTGCTCATAATCATCCGCCTCAAAATCTGTACCAAACCGCGCGTTGCAACTACGAATCATATCTTTCTTGTTTGCGTTTCCTTTCCCAGTGCCATACTTTTTCAACGTACCAATGGGTATCGCCTCACACGGTACATCGTTCTCTTCGCACCAAGTGGTCAATACAGCACATAGCCCCTGCACTACCTGCGCGCCTACAACGGCCCTTGCTATTAGTGCCTGAATATTTCGACGCATGCCGGGCGGGGCTGCCTGCCCGGTAAATTTCACCTCTTCATAAAAGATAAGCGCTGGCTGTGTGACATACAAAAACTGCTTCAACCGCACATACCGTAATGAATTGGTATCGTGCTTACTGACGGACAGGTCCCACTGGCCCCCATACAATAATGACTCCGTTACAAGCGTACCGGGGACAACATCACAAAACGTAGCCCCGCACGAGCTGGCCAGGTCTAACCCCAATATCCGTTTATGCGGCAGTTTAATTTCTGGCAGCTTTTGCGAATAGACACGCGGGTCCATAGTAAGTGCTAATTTACCTCTAGGCAAATCGCCTTCCTTCGAGGGCTGGGCGGGCACCATTTAAAACCTCCGTAAGTTGTTTGTATGTATCATAAAGGCAATAAATCAACCGACAGTCGCAGGCAGCCGTATGCATACCTGCGAGATCCGCGCCATAACGCTCGATTAAATGGTACTTCGGTACGCAGTGCCCCTCTAAATTATATTTTACACGAATGTGATGCGCGTTAATCCGCGTGTACCACATGTCTAATGTTTCCCCCGCATATGGGAATACCAGTGACTGTGCCGCTTTCTCCAGTAACCCTGTATCAAAAATACTGTCCGGCTGCCACGGAAGAACATACCCCCCCATAAATTTATTAGTATGTGCATCAATCATCTCCCGGTCAAAATTCCAAAACCCGTGTCCTATTACCATACTGCCAGGTTTGTTTATGTAATCATAAATAAACATCGCAAAAGCCTGCAGTACTTCCATAGGTGGCAGCCCCTCGGAACAGAGCCGCTCCCATGAGTAGTGGTGCTGCCGCCCTGCCCGCCCATATTCTGTGGCCTGCCGTAAGAGCTGGTCTTTAAGAAAAGCATGATCCACATCGTGCTGCGACCAATCCAGCAGCATACTGCACTCGTGTAAGACTGCGTTCTCTTTTACGACCATCCACCCCACATCAATAATTAAATCATCTTCCCGTGAAAACCCTGTAGTCTCACAGTCAATAATCGCGTAACTGTCTGGAAAAGAAAAGGTGCGGGAACATAATTCCAACACCTCTGCTTCATTTCTAAATTCCCATGTCATATCGTTCAACTTTTATAAACACGCCATGCCAGTTTAATCGTGGCGACTAACCGGGCACACCCGCTATGTCTGTTTAAATCAACTATGTGTTTTCTAATATCCGCTGACAACCACCGCAGTGGCAATACCTCCGCCTCCAACCCTGCGATTTTTAAAATCTGCGTCTCCACCAGTGCTTGCGACTGCTTCAGGGTGGCGGCAATCTGTTGTCTTTCCGCACTTAGAAAGTCCTTCTCCATTGCGGCAGCCATGAGGTCCGTCACTTTATGTCCGGACATACGGTGCGCAAACCCTCTCGCGGCTGCGAGCATGTCGGCCATCTCAGTCTGCACCGGAGAATTCAACCCTTGTATTGTGATATCGCGGAGTCCTACAAAGAATCCGCCCGTGACTACTTCGCCCAGGCGAGAAAACATTGCTGTCCTTACCACTTCAGGCAGCTCCATAAACCCTGCCTGGATAAACGCGTCCTCCGGGGACGTGATGCCCGGTTCCCGAATAAACAAAGAATGCGCATGTGCAAAGAGCATTGCTGCCTTCCCAAGCATCTCTTCTGTGACGCCATCCCTTTCAAACGCTGTCTTACGGGCGTCACTCCAATGCTCTTTATCCAGCCCCAGCATCACTTCACGCATCATTGGTAAATAGATGTTTGCCAAATCCCGTTGCGGGGAATACGGAAACCCATCTGGATTATTTTTAGGGCGTATCTGCCCTACGTGTCGGCTCATATTGCTATACCTTTTTATCTGTTGACCCGAAGCCCCCTGCCCCACGTTCTGTCTCATCCAATTCTGGAACAATCGGGCAATCCGCGATAATCTTCGGGTAATAAATACATTGTGTTATTTTATCGCCTACATTGATGCGTACTACAATAGTCGATAAATTGACCAGTGTAACCATCCACTCTCCGCGAAAATCGCTGTCTATGATCCCGCCTAATATTTTCATAGACTTATTACAGCCCAGGCTGCTACGATCATCAAGCCGCCCTGCGTAACCTTCTGGAATAGCTTGCTTGAACCCTGTCCGCAGCCGTACTGTTTGGTGCGGATACACTTCAATATACCCTTCTTCTTCCATCCGCACCCACTCGTTCTTTTGCACAGGGGACCACCCTCCCTCCGCTAATCCAATCAACCCTGCTACACAAAAAATATCGTGACCTACAGATCCAAGCGTCGCTCGATATGGGGCGACTGCTTCAGGGTGTACTCGTACGGTGGGACAAGATATATCTGTTACAGTACTCATTCGGTTTCCTTTCCGATTGGGAGTTTCGCTTTTGCAATCATATCTCGCTGTATTCCTGGAGCCGCGGCAACAAACTCTGCCTGTGCTGCGTCCCATATTGCGAGTGTTTCTTTAGTATGTATCGGACGAGAGTTTTCAGGAATAAACATCCCTGTCTGTATAAACGCATACACACAGGATTCTGGCTCTCCTGCCCGCAACATCGCAGCAGCTGTGAGGTTCTCGGGCTCGTCTGCCCAATATTGCAGAGGGGCCACCTTTGCTTTCGGTGGTGGCCGTTTTGCCCCAGAGGTTATCGCGTGGTGTGTCTCTATGCGGCCACGGCAGCACTTTTTGTACTTCTTGCCACTACCGCAAGGACACAAGTCATTTACACCTACCGGTTTCCGTTTTTGTAAAACAGCCCCTACCCCTGGAGCAGGAGCAGGGGCCGAGGAAGCAGGTACAGCAGCCGTCGCGAAAAAATTCATTAACTCTTTAGAAAAATTGGTTTTCATACTGCCTTTTCCAAAAAAATATACCGGCTACCTGCAACTCGCACATAGGGTAGCCATCCCCACAAAAAAGTGCAACATCAATGCGGCTCCCGCGGCTGCAATCGCACTGCTTCTGCGCATTTTAAACACAACCGCGCGGGGTCTGTGGGATCTGTAAGTACCGCACCCTGTCCGCATTTATTACATGCCGCGGTAACATACGTATGCGGGTGGGTAGCCGCCCTACACGCGTCATACCCGTAGGCGCACTGCCGACAAGCGTAAGTAAAAGAATTAGGGCACCGCTCATCATTACGTAATCGCAACTTCAGTACATTTTTACGATTCCAATTCTGCATCCCTGCCCCACAGTATATCTCATGAAACTCTGGGGACTCCCGTGATCTAGCTGCCTCCAAAAGCCCTAATAGTCGCAACCCCACCAAATCATAGGGACTGCGGTATGGGTATTTCCCCCACGGACGAGAAAACCCTAATTGGATAGCGATGGCCCTTGCCGCCCGTGGGCCCCACACACCTGTAATACGCATTGGGCAGGGTGTTCCCGCTAATATCAAAAATGTCATTTGATAAGCGACTTTATTCTTGCGGTCTCGACAAGTCACCGCATCCAGTATTTGCACCGGGACCCACTCGTCTACACGCTGCATTGCCCACTTGGCTACGGGCTGGCCACTCTTTAACTGCGGAAGATTCCCCGCCAGTCGCCACGCCACCCGTCGGGATATTGTAGGATCCAAACAACGCCCAGATAAATACCGCACGCTTTCAAATACCACATCATAGCTGATATCCGCAGGCAGATACCGACGTAACGCTGTTGTCAAGTTATCTGGGTCCACAGGGTCCCCGCCTAACGGGACAAATACACGCGACATCAAACGATCCCGTTGGCGGAATATATCGTGTAACCGAAAACTAGGAATAACAGGCACAGTTACTTTAACCCAGGAGGGCCGCTAAATAATCCCTGTTTCTTCTTCACCCCAAATTTCGCCTTCTTTTTAGCCGCCTTCTTTTTAGCCGCCTTCTTTACGACCTTCTTCGCAGGCTTTTTCTTTGCGGCTTTCTTCACCGCCTTCTTTACGACCTTCTTCGCAGGCTTTTTCTTTGCGGCTTTCTTCACCGCCTTCTTTACTACGTTTTTCTTTACTACTTTCTTCTTTACTACTTTCTTCGCCATGTTTCCTCTCGATTCTGAATTCGTACGACCCGCATTTTTCACAAGCCGTTACTATGGTCCGTATAGCGTTACACCTATTACACAAGAAATGCATAATCAAGTACTTTCGATAGGTATTGTCGCTCCCGCTGGTTCTTCAACAACTGCCGAGGACGGCTGCTGTAATTCCGCCGGAAAAGACATTGGTTGTTTCGCCACCACAACTGACACCGCGGCCTCGTTAGCGGTGCTTATTTCAAATAACAACCCGCTCAGCTGTTGTAAAATCGTTTCCTGTGACGCCCGCAGAAATTCTGCCAAACGCATCACGTCCTGTGGAAACGGGACAGGGAGTGGGGCATCTGAGAAAGGGGTTACAAACTGTAACTGCAAATCAGCTATATGCTGGTCCAGGTCCCCCGCGGGCCCCTTTTCTAATAACGCCAAAAAAGTGTCCGTATAAGCGTATGCCGCCTCTAGCTGCCCCACCTCTTCCGTCAACGCTTCCAATACTGCTCGATAGTCTTCCAGCATCTCGCCTCCTATCCTCTAAGAATACCTACGCCCATATAAAATTGCAGACTCTCCTCACCGTTGTCTGTTACACAATTAACTGGCTCCCCAATTGAAAGGTGCAGCCGCTGCACCGTTTCCCCTAACATGTCGTGCATAGCCCGTACCCCTAATTGCGCGGCGTACCCTATCAGATCAGTAGGGCGATCTGGGGCTAAATAAGAAAACAATGGGATATGCACCAACTCCCCTTTTACAGTTATTCGCCAATCTATCTGCTGGTCCATATATAAAGGAGAAAACGCCACCTTCCACACATCCGCAGGAGCCTTCGTCACTTGATCATACAACTCTGCCGTTGCGGCCCCTACGTCTATTTTATGATATGTCAGTTGCATTTTGGTCCTATTCTTTTTTCAACGCCGCATTTTTAACTGCCGCAACCGGGGACACGCTACACCCGAGCGGCGCCCGGTCAAACCCCCGGCCCCGCCGGACAGCCTTACTCTCTTGCCCGGCCTCGTTTGCATTTATCCGCACCCCTTTTCGAAAATTTCGTAACCGATACTTTTGTTGAAAACACAACTCCCCCAACATAGTATCCCCACCTATGTGTTCCAGGGAGTCCCATGGGTAATCGTGCTTATAAAGAACCGCCGTACGAATATTCCACCACCCGCCTGTGATAAACTTTACGCGTTTCCGCGATCCTGGGTCATGCCCCATATACCATGGCTGTGACTTAACAAACTCTTTCTGTTGCCCTTGCCAGTCAATATTGTACACCGCCCCTAACATATCGACACCAACCATGGCATACTCTACTTCCTGCAGCCACTTATTTTCCAGATTATCTTCAATCCCGTACCCCGTGAGGTAGCTATCGTCATCCATCCACATCACATATTCTGTGTCAATCGGTTTTTCATAGAACATTTTTCGCATCATCGGGTACTTAAAAATATTGGTAGAAGATTCTGTAATATTTTCTTCTGGTACCCACGCATGTACCCAATCTCGGACAGTTGGCGACACGGCATTTAGTCCTACACGTAAATTAAGATCTGCTTCCGAAACCGTATTCGTAATCGATCGCAGGCACCTATCAGCTAGTGTAGGGTAATCACCGTAAAGTAATACACATATTGTAAATTTATTTCGCACAACTATCCGTCCTTGGATTAACGCGTAGTAGATAAATCGATCTCGCGACTCTGTCGCCCTGGAATTGCTTGTGCCTGGGCTGCTTCTTCCGCAATTGCCGCAGCCACTTCATCCGCTCGCTCCTGGATGGCTGTTTCAATATATTCCTTGGCTCGCTCGACCCTGCCTATGTTTTCTGTTGCAGCATCCGCAATCCTCGCCATAAGGCCGCCAATATCCTCAAGCTGCTCGACCATTTCAGGTTCCATCTTGTCTAGCGGTAATGACAATATATTACCAAAAACAGACTCCCCTGCTCCTGTCCAGACTTCGTTATTTTTACGCAGCCATTTTTCTGACTCCGTATTTACTTGCCGTATCTGTGCCCCTATCGTCTTGGGCATCTCATGTCGGCGACCATGGCCGCCTGTCCGCCCGGTACGCCGCTTGATTAAATCATGCAACGCCTTTGGATCGAGCATCTTCGCCACCGCTTCTTCAGCAAAACTCTGCCGCCTCGCCTCAGTGGGCAGGGTTAAAAGATATACTGCGTGGCCCCAGTTTAACTGGTAATTCGTTTCTCGGTTGTACAGCCCAATCAGGTATTCTAATTGCGCCACAGTGTATTTGCGAGAGAACTCTGTTGCCGCTCGCAACGTACGGGCATGCGTAGATAACGCACGCTCAATTAACGTTAACGCGGGGGTGCCGTCTTGACCGACATATTTGCCGGGGTCTTCTGATATCTCGTGGCATATCTCACCAAGATGGTGATAGAACCGAAGGTTCTGTGCCCGCATATCATTAACAGCTTCCTCGATACGGGTGAACTTCTGTCGCAATTGCGTGTTCATTTGCCCGATCGCATCAGCGCGGCCTTCCGTGACTAGCGACGCAGTTGTCTGCGATCGCGTTGCCCGCGTACGTAAAGATTGTCGTCCCATCAGGTACTCCTATAAGGTAAACTTATTAGTTAATATATTAAACGCCGCACACTCTAATTTTTCCCGCTGTCGTGTATCTACTTTCCTTGCCATTCCTAATAACGGCACATAAAGATCCAGTAACGTACGAGAAGCATCAGGTGTATTTATATAGCGGGAAATCTCAATATCCCCGCCCCCGTAACAGCGGCCAGCCCCTAAACCTAGCTCTACTACTTCATTTGCCAGCCTAGCGATTACGCCGCATCCACTCAAAGAAATAGCAATTTTTTTAATCCGGTCTGCGCGTGCTGTCTTAGACTGGCTCGCCGAAAAACCTAATGATCTGATTGCTAACCTACCTACGCCTTTCTGTAACGTTTCCACAGGCATTTCTATCTGACAAACATCCGAAAATGCCTGCATCAATCGCATCGGGAAGTCCCGCCCAGTATGCGTTACTCTCTTCCCGTATCTCCTATAATTCCCCAGGCACACACCTTTAGGGGTAAATACTGCATTAGTCCCCCGCACTGCGGTTCCGGTGGCTTCTCCGTTTGTAAAATAAAACCCATGATAAACACCCCACCGCTCTTTGGCTACTGCGGTTACAAATAATGGCTCAACTACCCGAAACCACACAGAAAATAAACGGCCCACCAAAGTCGCCGCGTACATCTCCGCGTGTAGACCTTGTTGCCGCAACGCCGTCGCAGCTTCTTGATACAACGCCCAGTTTTCCAGGTACTGATGCGTATGCCCCACTAACCCTTCTATTGTCTTCTCTTTTTCGTTCCTGATCAACCGATGCCGCTGAAACAACGGAAACCGCAGATCAACGATATCGTTCCAGAACTTGATCGCTGCCGCCGAATCCACCAACTGGTCCTTATCATCACTCACCGTTGCCGTCCCGGCCAGGTCCGGCAACAACTTACTCAGCCCAGGGGCCAACATCTGCGCAGCTTGATTAAACGCGGGTGCAGTAAAACGAAAACCCCCTTTTACTGTCTTACCATCCCGGTCCAATTGAAATTCCGACATATCTGCAGGACTGCGCAAAGAAGTGTTCTCATCCATATTGCGTAACGTCTCTACCATCGCGGCTTCATCACGCCCTGAAAATCGCTGTATCTTCGGCTGTATATAAATTGCCCGGCGTGTCTTCATTTCACTCAACATTGCTCTACCCACTCCACGCCCACTGTTTGCATGAAACTGTCTAAAGACTCCAGCACTAACACTGTCCCATCCTTTAAAGGAAACGTTGTGCGTGGCCAATGATCTTCCCGTCGCTCTTCCGCATCTTCAAATGTCATAGCAGATGCAGGCTGATTATGCAGCACCATTAAAAAAGCGGTCTTCGCATGAGGCAGGTTAAACACCAACGCTGCCCGCTCTACAGCTAAATCAAGCTGGAACAATGCAATTTGTGCTTCGTACTCCTTCGCCCATGGGAGTGATCTAAACCGTGTTTTCCCATAAATATCCCCCAGAGTCGCTCGATGTGTGTATGCCAGCTTCTGCCCCAGCAACCGCACAGGAAACCCAGGGTACTCGTCGTGAAACCACGTGAATCCCAATAGGTCATCACCGTAGGTGTCTTTTGCCTTACGTTTTGCAGCAGCGACTGCCAGCGGCGCCTCAGCGTACCGGATAACTTTTTTTACCACCCGCTCCTGCCACGCATTTTGCTGCTGCTCCGTTCTTTTTACTTTTGCAATATTTTCCCACTTGGAGAAATAGTCTTTTCGGCCATCATTCACTGTCGGGTACCTCCACATCGTTATCTTCTTCATCGCCAGGCCGAGGAGGCTCTTCCACAGATACCGGCTCTTCCCCTGTCACAATAGGCGGAGCAACATTAAGCGGGGGCGGCTCACCCAGCTCAGCGTATAAATCAGCCACTTCTTGTGCCGTCCCCTGCTCTGCCTGCTCCCGTGTAACCAAGTAATCCACCCCGGGTTGAAAAGCAACTCGCTGGGCGATGGATAGCGTGTGATAAATAGCGGGCATTAGATCCAGCCGTTGTTCCAGTAGCTCGCCTACCACACGATAAGGTTGCGGGTCTGCTTTTGGGATACCTAATACAGAAGAATACGCTTCCTTTCGTCCACGAGACGACGCCTGGATGCCTGTAATTTCTCTTAACCTGTTGTAAATAGATTTTTTCCCCGGTGCAGTGTCGAACGCCAAAATCATCTCAACAGTTGCAGTATTCCAGTCCCACACAGTTTGTTGCTTAACGTCTCCAGTCGCTTCGTCAAGGTGGTACCACCACAGTAACTCTGCAGTGATCGACTTCCGGCTGGGGCCTAGTGAATTTTTGCGTGCAGTCAACTTCAGCCGCAGCCCACTATAATCAAGCAAATCGATATCGTGTTTGCCGTAAGCTCTCTTCATCTCAATCTCATAAGTTTCCATAAATTTCACTGCTTTGCCGCCCGGGGTAGTTGTTGTAGGCAGCCCCTGCGCAGTTGTAGCCGGTTTAAGGTGATTTGTGCCCACAATCGTGAAAGGGTAGTCTTTAATTTGTTTTGGCATCGTACGCATATACCGGGCAATTAAATTTGCTGCGATCGCAAATCCCCTGACAGCAAACCCTTCTTTCTCTACAGCGGCAATCTCCGCATTTGTGGCAGTAGCCATAATCGAGTCCACTCCCAAACACGTGGGAATCGTCCTGCCAGGCCCAGCAGGGTCATCCATCCACGCACGTGACGCTGCCATAAATGTGGTTAACGCCGCCTGCCACTCTTCTAGCGAAAACGTAGGCGCTGCCACGCACCTTTGCAAAAACGAAGGGTCCCAACGAAAAATAGACTTCCTTAACTCGGGGGAGTCTTTGTTTTCATTTTCTGCTAACGCCGCCCCGCCCCCATACACCATATGCCATCGCATGATCTCATAAAGAAACGCTGATTTCGCAGACCCTTCTTCCCCGGTAATTTGAAGTATTCGAGACAACGGGAAAACTGTGCTTTGAAATAGATACTTCAACGCAAGTGAGGGTAACGGCAACCCAACCAACTTGTTCTCGTCATCAGATCCAATAGACACCGAAGACCCTAGCTCTTCCTGTGCCCTATTTCGCATTGCCGCAAACATGTTATTTACAGCACCCTCGCGACTCTCTTCACTCCAGGTTGCGTTTGCGCTTCTCCGTCTCGCCATCGTGTTACCTCCTGTAAAATAATAAGCGGCCCGGCCGACGAATCAGCCGGACCAATCGTGATTACGCTATAAAAACGATGCTACGCCTGCGGAGGTGGTGCTGTTGCAGCCGCTTGTGCGGCCGCCAGCATCAGTGCCGCTCGTGATCCTGAGGCCACCGCTGCCGCCGCGTCGCCAGATATTTGCGGCGGTGGTGCAGGGGTCGCCGCAGGAAGCGGCACTGGGGCAGCCGCCGCAGGAGGCATTGCAAACGCTGTAGGTGCTTGCCCCATCGCATTAGGTGCCACCGCTGCGGGGGCTGCCACTTGTGGTGGTGCCATAGGCAACGATTCCACGGGTGGTGCCGCAGGAGGCATTGCAAACGCCGCAGGTGGTGCCTGTTGCACAGGTGGTGCCGCAGGAGGCATTGCAAACGCCGCAGGTGGTGCCGCAGGAGGCATTGCAAACGCCGCAGGTGGTGCCTGTTGCACCGGTGGTGCCTGTTGCACAGGTGGTGCCTGTTGCACAGGTGGAACCTGCTGTGCGGGTGGCATTGCAAACGCCGCAGGTGGGGCCTGTGGCATCCCGCCTAATCCAGGAGGCCCAGGCTGTGAAGCAGCCGCAGGATAATTAACAGGCTGGGCCGCTGGTGGCCAACTGCCGCCTACATTGGCTGGTGGCTCGATTACTGTTCTCGCCACTGCCCGATTACGGATTGTTTCTGGGATCCACTCCACATGATCCCGCCAAGCATACATGATTGCATCAGGCGGGAAACCAGGGGCAATCAACTCTGCCTGCTCTTCAACGGTAGGAAACCAAAGAATGTCATCCCACGCACGAACCTTTGACCGCACCAATGCTTCTATTTCTCGCATCCTTGCAGTCATGCCGTTAAAATCAGGCGAAAGAAACATACCCCAACCTTTCGCCTCGTTGGATTGTCCTCCGCCCCCGGGCCCGCCAACTCCCCCTGCCAACGCTGTTGTCCAATCACGCGGCTGCTGCGGGGCAACCTGCTGCAAACGTGGGTCACCGTCGGCAGCTTTATAAAGCGTTAAATACCGCCCAGTGTCCAGAGAGATTGGGTCGCCGTTTTTATACATGGCTTCCCAATCAACCTCGCTTATGGGTGGTGCTGTGGCCGTCATATTCGGCTCATTGAGCTCCTCCATCAATGTCCGCCCACACTGAGACGATAATTCCAACAACAACCCTTTTCCGTCCCCCAGCCCTTTAGGCGTCGTATACACCTCTCGTTTATGCTGCATGATGCAGCCTTGCATGAGGTATATCTGCGTAGGCGCCGGCAATTGTGCCCCGCGATTTGCGCCCCCCCGCAAAAGTGCCCCCCAGCCTGGCTGGTCCTGCCCACTATCCACCGCACGCGTAATCGCTTTATGCAACACGTACACAGGACTCTGCTGCGGGTCCGCCATATGCGCCGCCCCTGGATTATGCGTAATAAACGTCACTCCAGAATCACCAAACTTTCGCACCGCATCATACCGGCGGATAAAGTCACCAAAATCATTGTGATCTGTCGAAAGCCGATACGGGGATAAAGTACCATCCGCCTGTGGTACAGGAAAAGGTCGGAACACCGTACCGCCCTCACCCCAGGCCGGCGTCCAGTGGCTGAGCTGATTATTGCTCATAATAAACTTACCCGGAGAGGCCCCTGCTGTACTCTCCCCGTGCTGTGCAAACCGGTACCCACCGGCTTGAGATGTGCCATTTGTCGACATGCGTAACTCCTAAACTAAAAATTCAATACGGCCATTATCACGAAAACGCACCGCAAAACATATTGTAAAAAAATCAAAATAAAGTTGATAGGAATACCTTAGATAAGTTCCAAATCAATCCCTAATTCCGTCGCATCCTGCTCGCTAATTTTCTCCCCCCAGTTGATTTGCACGTCTGTATCAATACCGAAATGGTACGGCGAATCAACGGGCATAGGGGTATTGTCCAAATAACGTGGCCAGATCGGTACATTCTGCACCATGCACTCTGGTAACACCTCATTATGAAATACCCGCAACTCCGGTATCGGCACCTCGAACAATAGCGCGTCATGAATCTGGAGTAATATCTTATATCCGTATTCAGGATGCCATCGCTTACACTCATGAAAGTTATAAGTCGCCATCCACACAGCATCCGCCACCATATTCTGGATCGGGAAGTTCTGTGACTGCCGCTCTTGATCGCCAATAACACTTCTTTCACGCGTGGCGATAAACCTTCGAAATCGCCCAAATGATCCTGCCACCCAACGATCTTCCTGCGACCGTCTCCGACACTCTGCAAGAAACTCAGTCGTTCCGGGGTACCTCGTAAAATACCCGTCGATCATCTTCTGCGTATCCTCTATGCTGACCTCTACACCTTCTTCCTTACACTGTCTTGCAATCGCTTCAGCCGACCGTCCGTAAGGGATACCAAAATTCACATTCTTCGCCGCTATCCGCAACGGGCTCAACCCTGCCCCCACCAAGCCCTGCTTCGTTGGTTCGCAATCCAGTTGGAATGTATCTACCGCCGTATGCGAGTGGATATCATAATGATCTGGGTCTGACTCTGGTAACGTGTTTCGCCGCACGTGTTCGATCATCGTGCGGTCGCCAGATAACCACGCGATCCCTGCTAATTCTGCCCCCGTGTAATCCGCCTCTACGAGCACATGTCCAGGAGCTGCCCTAAAGATTGTCCGGATAGGCGCCTGATATAACGGGGTAGGAAAGATGTGCAAATAATCCCCCCAGGGTTCCTTCTCCCCCGTGGTCGCATTAGTTTTATACTTCCCTAAAATACGGGCGTAGTCACCCTCCCGCCGTTTTGAAATATTCTGGAGAGGTGGTCTCGCACTGGATCCACGTCCCGTTTCTTTGTTTTGTGAGATATGTGTGTGAACCCGCGAATCTGCCTGCGCACACGCTGCTAAGCCTTTATCATATACCAGGTGCCCATCGTCGTCTCTCAGCCAGGTCACCCCGTCCGCACTCACAGCAGGTGGGCGTAATGTCCCTTTCAACACCTGCGTAATAAACTTTAAATCACGCAACTGCATCGCTAACGGATGGGCATGTCCCAAAATCCCCAACACTTCTTTATCCGTACTGGGGGTATACAAGTTCTGCTCCCGTCGCGTCACAACATCCGCCCACAACTTCGACCGTTTCCCGGTCGTTTTCACAGGCTGCAAATTCAGCCGCATCGCATCCGGGGGCGCTATAGATATAACCTGCCGGGTATCTTTATCCCGCTTAGTGGAATAACTGTCCCCGAACAAGAAAGCCACACATTGAGGGGATGACTCAGGGTTAAAATCCGCCCAGTTAATTGCGGCCCGGAAACTCTCTAACAACTGCTGCTTCACTCCAATGAATAACGTGGTGAGCTGATCCACCCGCTCCCTGTCGAGCAGCATCCCGCTCATTTCCATTTCCAGCACACCCAGGCTAGCGCGGTGAGACCGCCAATACGGCTCCCAGCTGGGGTTTCCGTTCCAGTCACTGTCCAGCAAGCCCCCTTCCTGCAAATGACGAACAGCAATGCGCCTCGTTACGTCCGCGTCGTATTGTGCATAGTTGTCCCCCCACTCTGGCTCATCTGGGTTTGGGTGCAATATCCAGGCGGGTAGAAAACCATACCCCTCAAGATCCTCTTTCTTCATATCATGATCGATACAATAATCCGTGATATGCTTTTTCAGCCTTACATCATACACGGGGGCAGTTGTTAAACGTACGGTCATATCAGTCAAACGATAACTGGCGGTCTCATTCACCGCATGATACATCAACCCTGTGTCCCAGCCCCCCTTCGCACGCAATTCCTGCACCGTCTCT
>Ga0222662_1000486_pt1 | contig 31430 bp, 25 predicted proteins | sample AntAcemetagen600_FD_179821 | JGI IMG/M metagenome (GOLD analysis project Ga0222662, IMG submission 179821) | Saline water microbial communities from Ace Lake, Antarctica - #600 | ecosystem: Environmental > Aquatic > Non-marine Saline and Alkaline > Saline | place: Antarctica: Ace Lake... | reverse complement strand
CCCGAGTCGTCATCGTCGGCGGTGGCGTCGTCGTCATTGGCGGTGGCGTCGTCGTCGTTGGCGGTGGCGTCGTCGTCGTTGGCGGTGGCGTCGTCGTCGTTGGCTGACGAGTCATCGTCATCCACTGCGGAGCAGCCGGACAGGAGAAGGAAGAGAGCGGCGAGCGTGCCGAACAGCGGGCGAGTGAACATGTGGACCTCCCACGGTGGCTCCGCACGCAGAGCGCGGCGCCCACCGGAGCCCGCAAGATATCGGGGGAGGCGGGGGAGCGAACCACACACGGATCACACACCGGCCGAGTGCCCGCTCAGCGCCGCGCGGGAAGCTCTCCGCTCTTGGCCCGCAGCCCATGCTGTGCGCGCCCCCACGCGACCGCCGCAGCCAACACGTGCGCGCAGCCCGCCATGGCGAGAAAGCCCACCTCCATGCGCTGCACTGCCTCGATCTGCCCCGGACCGGCCGACTCCGCCGCCCGCATGAACGCCAGGACGTTGAGCCACAGGAACATCGTCACCGCCGCGGTCAACATGCCGAGCGGCAGGCTGTCCAGGTACGCGTCGCCCCAGCCCGGAAGCAGCAGTGACCGCCACGCCGCCGAGCCCGGGGTCTTGAGCCCCACCCCGCACTCACCACACGCCGCGATGCCCACTGGCTGCGGCGCGAAGCACGCCGGGCACAGGGCCCGAGGGGTGGCCGTCGGCTTGGCCGCGGGGTCGTGCTCGAAGTCCAGCGCTCGCTTGCCGGCGAACGGCACCCCGAGGAAGCGCACCGTGCCCGCGCTGGTGAAGAGCGACAGCAGCGGCAGCCCGATGGAGCCGATGACCGAGTCTCGCGGGACTTCGTTGACGTAGCCCTCGGGGCGCAGCCCGGCCCGGGATGTGTGGATGAGCAGCAGCCGCCGCTCGGTCCCGATGATGAGCGTGCGGTTGGCAAGGATGGTGGGGAAGCCGAAGAACACGTCATCCACGAACCAGGACCGCCAGCCCGTGGTGATGAGCTTGACCTTCTCGTCGGGCTCGAGCAGTCGCCGGAGCAGCGCGCTCGCTGCGGGGTGCTCGCGCTCGAACGCGGAGACCTTGGCCTTGGGGGGAAGGTGCATCTGTTCCATCATACCGCCGCCGGTTTGCTACAAACTGGGGGTGACAACGACCTCATCTCTTGTTCCGCGTCCCATCGGGGGGACCCCTTCTCTACTCGGGGCGCCGGCGCTGCTCGGCGTCATGCTGGCGGTCGGCTCGTGTGCCGCCACCGCTCCCCGGCCGCCCGAGGCGTGCAAGAGCGGCGAGGTGCAGCCGCTGCGCTTCACCGACGTCAGCGAAGAGTGGGGGCTTCAGGCGAACGCCATCGAGGGGTTCCGGCTCTCCACCGCCGACATCGACGGCGACGGGCTGCCCGATCTCGCGGTGTCCCGGGGCGTGAGCAACGGGGTGCGCGACGACTTCACCGATCCCGAGGTCCTGCGTCGCCGGTTCCTGCTGCGCAACACGGGCAGCGGCTTCGAAGACATCACCCGCAGCTCCGGATTTGCCGCCGTGCGCACCGATGCCAGCGGTGCCAGCAACACCGACCTTGGGCGGGCCTACTCGTTCGCCGTCTTTGGCGACGTGGACAACGACGGGGACGTAGACGCCATCACGATCACCGACGCTTGGGAGGTCACCGCGGACAACCCGGACCTGGGCGACCGCACCGAGGTCATGCTCAACGACGGCACCGGCAGCTTCTCGCTGGTGGACCTGTCCGGCGAGGACTCCGATCTGCACTCCGAGTGGCTGCACACCACCGCGGCGACGTTGCTCGACGCCGACCGGGACGGGCGCCTCGACGTGTTCATGGGCAACCAGTACGGCACCTTTGGTGTGCACTCGACGGCCGAGCAAGACCACCTGTACCTGGGTCGCGAGGGCGGCAAGCTGCTGGAGCGGACCCGGGATGCGGGGCTCGAGCGCGGCAACGGCGGGTCGAGGAGCGCGTCCAATGCGGGCGACTACACCGAGGCCGAAGGCGGCGAGGTCAACTGGTCCACGTTCGGGGTGCTGGCTTGCGACATTGATCGCGACGGGGACCAGGACCTGCTCACCCAGACCTACGGCCGCGGGCTCAACCAGATGTGGCTCAACGACGGCTCCGGCGTGTACTCCAACGCCACCGCTGGGGCGGGCTGGTCTCGGGACGACGGCGACGACTACTCGTCCGACCAGCGCTTCCGCTGCTACTGCGCCAACGAGGGCGCCGGCGCCTCGGACTGCGGCGGCGTGCCCGACCCGCTCATCGGCTGCTCGGCGGGCGGCTGGCTGCCGGGCTGGGACGACGCCATCCATCGGCTGGCCGGCAACACGTTCAGCGCGGTGTGCGCAGATCTGGACAACGACGGAGACATGGATCTGGCCACCGGGGAGATCCGCCACTGGTGGACGCCAGGGGCCTCGGACCCGTCCAACATCGCCTGGAACGACGGGGGCTCTCCGCCGACGTTTTCCCGGCGCTCACTCGAGGACATCGGGCTTGCCCAGGACACCACCGGGAGCGACTGGAACGAGGGGGACCTGACGGTCGGCGCCTTCGACTTCGACAACGATGGCTTCCTCGACCTGTTGCGCCCCCAGTCCGACTACCCGGACACGCGCATGCACCTGTACCGGAACCGGCGCGACGGCACGTTCGCCGAAGAGGCCCAAGACGCCGGCATCGACTTCCCCCGGGCGGCGGGCATGGCGGTGGCGGACTTCGACGGCGACGGCGACCTCGACGTCATCACGAGCTTCTCGCGCATGCGGTGCGACGCCAACTGCGAGTACGCCACGCCTGAGGTGCACATGTTCCGCAATGACGGCGCGGAGCAGGTGAACGCCCTGCAGCTTCGCCTCCAAGGCATCGGCCGGGACGGGACGAACGGCTCGGGGATCGGGGCCGAGGTGACCGTGACCGCGGACGGCGTCACCCAGGTGCGCGAGCTGACCGGGGGCAATGGGCACTCAGGCGTGCAGAACACCCTGGCCCTGCACCTCGGCCTGCGTGGCGCGTGCACCGCGGACACGGTGCAGGTCCGCTGGAATGACGCGGCAGGCACGGTGCAGACCTTTGAGAACCTGCCAGCGAACTATCCGACCGTGCTGGTCGAGGGCGACGAGCAGCCCGTGTGGCCCGGGTGGGAGCCTACTGGGGCGGCTGAATGACCTGCGGGGTCGGGTCGGGCTGAGCGCTCGTCGCGGCCATCGTGCGCTTGAGTCGGATGCGGTCGGCGGGGCCGGTCCAGCTGCCGTCTTTGAGCTGGGTTACCGACTTGCGATAGATGAGCAGGTTGAGGCTGTGGTCGGGCCAGTCGTGCTCGACCTTGACCACCTGGCTGTTCTCTTCGCGTCCGGTGATGCCCGAGCCGATGCGCTGGACCATGAGCTGCTCGAGCCACTTTGCGGTGGTCTCGTTGGGGGAGTCGAAGGTGAGCCGCATCTCCTGGAGCCGGTACCCGGCGTACGTACAGGCCACCTGGCCGGTGCTGCCGAGCAGCTCCCAGGGCTGCTCCTTCTTGCCGTCAGCGAAGTTGCTGTCCTGCTGGGGGCAGGTGGTCTCGGCGAAGGGGCAGCCGGTGGTAGATGGCAGGAGCGAGCAGAGCATGGCGTCGGCGCGGGTCCAGTCCTCGGCCACGGCGGCGGAGAAGTCGGCGCGGGCGTAGCGCACGGTTCCATCCTCGATGACCTCGCGGATCTCGACGCCCTCCCAGGGCCACGACCAGGTCTTCTTCTTGCGGCCGCGCTTGCGCTCGCTGGTGTACAGCGCGTCGCCCCAGTGCGGCTGGTACCAATCGACGAGCTTGCCGGCGTCGCCGTCGTCGGGGTCGCGGTACTCGAGGCGGATGATGCTCAGGCCCGAGGCAGAGAAGTACAGCGCGACGTCGAGCCGCTCGCCGAACATCTCCACGGGCTTGGTGATCATCAGGCGGCCCTTCACGGTGCCGTCGGGCTGAGACGTTGGCTCCTTCTCGTGTTTCGTGGTGTGTGCCGACTTCACTTGCTCGACGCTCATGCCCCACTTGAGGCCGAGGGAGCTGAGTCCGTCCACCGCGAACGCGGACGCGGGGAGCGCGAGGGCGACGAGAAGGAGCAGGGCGGGCATCAGGCGCCGCGGGTGGCAAGTCATCATCACGATCCTTCCTCTGAGCTGGCATCCCCGTCGCTCCGAGGCCGGAACCCTAGCCGGTCGCGGGCCCCATCGCGGCTCGGAGGGTCGGACCGGATCGGCGCGCAAGTCAGGCCGCGGTGACGGGCAGCCTCAAAGCCATGCCTTGATCGCGGCCTTCCAGGGCATCCGCGTGGCGGGATCGAGCCGCAAGGCCTGCCGGGCGAGTCGGCGGGCCCCGGCGCGGTCGCCGCCTGCCCGAGCGTCCAAGGACGCGCTTGCGAGCAAGGTGGCCCGACGCTTGGGCGGGACCGCCGTCTGGGCGTAGCGCTCGAGGCTCGCCAGAGTGGCCGCTGCGTTGCCACGGTCCGACAGTCCGTCGCCATCGGTGCGCAAACGCGCAAGCGCGTCCATCAGTACGTGCACCGGGCGCCCGTCCGCCGTCAGGCGCAGCCAAAGCGCGTAGTCCTCGGCCTGGGCGCAGTCCTCGGGCATGCCGCCCATCGCTTCCCAGTCAGTCCTGCGCATCGTCACGGTGGATGCAGCGACAAAGCAGTCGCGGACGAGATCTGCGTGGCTGTGGTCGCCCGGCTCGATGGTCGCCGGGCGCCCCGATCCTCGGGGATCGCCGGCCAGGAACAGTCCGCCGTAGCGAGGTAGGGCATCGCCACACACCAGCGCGACCTCAGGGCGGTCCCGCAGCAGGGGGATGGCCCTGCTCAGGCGGCCGGGCAGCCACTGGTCGTCATCGTCGAGCAGGGCGATGTAGGGGGCGGTGCCTTGCTCCGCGGCGCGGTTGCGCGCCCAGGCGGGGCCTCGCCGCTCGTCGTCGTCAACCACATGGAGGTGCAGGGTGACTCCGTCGCTGGGGAGCACCGCCCGCTCGGCCGATCGCCGCGCCGCGGTCAGCGAGGTACGTCCCACCGTGGGGATCAGCACGTCGACGTGGATGCTCGACGACGTCATGTCTCGCTAGATCCCCATCGCCTCGCGGATCGCCGCGAAGAGATCCTTGAACGACTTGCCGTCCCGACCGGGCACGCCGTCGGCGTTGGGCTTGCGCTGCTTGCGCACGGAGCGGACGAGGCTGCGCAGGCGCTGCCGGTCTCCGTCGGGGTGCAGCTCCAGCAGGGCCTCCACCGCCGGGTCGCCCTTCTTGATGAGGCGGGTACGCCAGGCCTCGGCGTCCATCAGCGCCCGGTCCTTTGGCGTCGCCCCGACCGGCTGGTTCAGGGCCTCGCTCACGGCCTCGTGGTCGTCTCGACGCAGCGCGCCGACCACCGCGAGCATCTGGCGACGGTAGGCGTTGTCTCGCTGGCGGGCCTTGCCCAAGCGCTGCACGACGACGAGCTGCTCCAGCGTCGAGTCGTTCAGCGGCAGCTGGTCCCACTCGTGGCTCGCCATGGCCGCGAGCTGCTCGGCGAGGGCGGTCAGGACCAGCCCGTCACGCTTGCGCTGCGCGCCGCCGCGTCCCTCATTCTCACCCACAGCGTGCCGCTCGACGTCGGGATCCGGGGCGGACTCGCGCTCCCACTGGAACTTCTTCTTGGCCATCGGTCTTGATTCTCCTGCGGGGCATCGGTCGCCTATGGGCTCCCGGAGCCTGCCGCCCGCGGCGGGAGCCTACCTGCTTTCGCTACTCTCGCCGCGTCGCCGTTGGGCGACCTATGGTTCCCGCCGCGGCCGCGCGCGTGGCCCGAGGGAGGTCTGTTTGTCGGACGAGGAGACGGAGCCCCGCGAGGGCGGCGCGATTCTGGTGGGCCTATACGTTCCCGGCTGTGTGCCGTCGCCGGACGAGCGCCTGGAAGAGCTCGGTGGGCTGGTCGCCGCGGCGGGGGCCGAGGTGGCGGGAGCCGTGTGGCAGCCGGGGCTCAAAGACGGCGTACCGCGCTCGCCCGCGACGTGGATCGGCAAGGGCAAGCTCGAAGAGGTCGCGGCGATGGTCGAGCAGCTCGACGCCGGGATGGTCGTCTTCGACTCCGAGCTCTCGCCCGCCCAGATCCGCAACATCGAGCAGGAGCTCGGCACCCGGGTCCTCGACCGCAGCGAGCTCATCCTCGACATCTTCGCCGGCCGGGCTCGCACCCGCGCTGCGGTGCTTCAGGTCGAGCTCGCCCAGCTCGAGTACACCGCGCCACGCCTGCGCGGCATGTGGACGCACCTCGCTCGTCAGGCCGGCGCCGCTGGAGGGATCGTGGGCGGCCGCGGCCCAGGCGAGAAGCAGATCGAGATCGACCGCCGCATCGTGGGTCGCCGGGTGGCGAAGCTGAAGGCGGAGATCGCTCAGATCCAGGAGCGCCGCGCCCGAGTCGTGCAGTCCCGGGGCAACTTCACCGTCGGGCTCGTCGGTTACACCAACGCCGGCAAGACGACGCTGCTCGACGCGCTCACCGGCGCCGGGGTCGGCGGCGAGGACGCGCTCTTCGCCACGCTGGACACCCTGAGCCGCAAGTGGGCCCTGGGCGACGGGCTCGATGTGGTCCTGTCCGACACCGTCGGCTTCGTGCGCGACCTGCCTCACCACCTCGTCGCGAGCTTCCGCGCGACTCTGGAAGAGGCGGTGCACGCCGATCTGCGCTTGCACGTCATCGACGCGGCCCACCCGTTGGTGATCGATCAGATGTATGCCGTGCGTCAGGTGCTGGAGGATCTGGGCTGTGATCCGAACCTGACGGTGTCGGTCATCAACAAGGTGGACGCCGCCGATCCCGGCGCGCTCGCGGAGCTGCGCATCGCCGCCCAGAGCGATGCCCAAGGCGCCCCGTTCCCCCACGGCGGCGTGGTGGAGGTGAGCGCGGTCTCGGGGCAGGGTCTCGAGTCCCTGGTCGCGCTGGTGGCGGGGCGGGCTCGGGAAGGCTGGGTACACATCGACGTCATCGAGGCCGCCGCCAACGGTCAGCTGCGCGCCTTCGCCCACGAGCACGGGGTGGTCCGGGGCGAGCGCTTCGAGGAGTCGAGCTGGATCGCCGAGGTTGAGCTCCCCCGGCGCTACGTCGACGCGTTCGAGCGGCTGCGGGTGCTGTGACTGCGCCGCTGATCGCGTTCCTGGTGTCCGCGCTGTTGGCGGTCCTCTCGACCCCGCTGGTGCGGCGGTGGGCGCTGCGCTTCGCCGGAGAGCGTGATGAGGACATTCGCGTGCCCGCCGAGGCCACCGACACCGCCGAGGTGCGGGTCCAGGACGTGGTCGACCGCGGGCTCGGCGTACCGCGCTTCGGAGGGCTCGCCGTGGCGCTCGCCTTCTATGTCCCGATCGCTGGGCTGTGGCTGCTCGATCCGCAGACCACCTGGGCCTTTGCTCGCTCGCCCAGGGTCGGGCTGGTGTTCCTCCTCGGGGGCCTGGGAGCGCTGGCACTGGGCGCGCGGGACGACGCACGGGCGCTGCCGGTGCCGCTCAAGCTCGCCGGGCAGCTGGCGCTGGCGCTGGGCTTTGCGGTGGTGGGCCTGCGGGTGGAGGTGCTCTCGGTGCCCGGGCTGGGGCTGCTGACGCTCGGCCCCTGGGCGATCCCGGCGACGGTGCTGTGGCTCGTGGTGGTGATGAACGCGGTGAACCTCATCGACGGGCTCGACGGCCTCGCCGCGGGCTTGTCGCTCGGCATCGTGGCCGTGCTGTTCATGGTGTCGGTGCTCAACGCGCAGCCGCTGGGCGTGCTCGTCGGCGCGAGCCTCGCCGGGGCGCTGCTGGGCTTCCTGCGGCACAACTCCCACCCCGCGACCATCTTCCTCGGCGACTCAGGCTCGCTGTTCCTCGGCTTTGTGCTGGGGGCCTGGAGCCTGCTCGCGTGGCAGAAGTCGGCGACCGGGATCGCCGTGTTGGTGCTGGTGGTCGGCTTCGCGGTGCCGCTCGTGGACACGGCGTTCGCGGTGGTCCGACGCATCCTCGCAGGGCGCAAGCCGTGGGAGGCCGACGCCGGCCACATTCACCATCGGCTGGTGGGCGGCGGGCTGTCCCATCGCGGAGCGGTGTACGCGCTGTACGGGGTGGGCGTGCTGCTGACGGCCGCGGCGTTTGTCCTGCTCGGAGTCCGCAGCTAGTTCCCGTCCGGGAATGGCCGATTCACCCGATCTCGGCGTCGAACTTCGGTCCCTGCTTGTGCGGCGTACATGAGTACGCCTCCGCGCGGTCCCTCGCTCTCCTTGACCTCGGGCGCCTCGGCCATCCCCGAACTGGGAACTACGCCAGCTCCCGTCCGGGAATGGCCGATCCACCCGATCTCATCGGCCATCCCCGAACTGGGAACTGCCTACTGCCGGGTGAGCACCTGGAAGACCGACTCGAACGCGAGGGCATCGAAGCCGAACTCGACCTGGTTGTTGGACACCGAGAGCAGCGGCTCCTCGATCATGCCCTCGCCGAGGGTGCAGCCGAGCTCGGTCTCAAAGCGGGCGAGCGCCGCCTCGTCAGGCCGCCAGCCGAAGTTGTCCTTCACCACCTCGGGGTCGTCCACGATGGTCCACTCGAGCCCGAACTCGCTGATGACGCTGCCGTCGTGGCTGCAGATCGAACCGATGAAGAAGGGGCCGTCCGTGTTTCCCGTGCCGTCGTCGTCGAGGGTGAGGGTGCCGCCGTCGGAAAGGTCCCAGTCGCCGGGCATGACGTCTTCGGCGTTGGCGCAGCCGAACCCTTGCAGGGCGAGGGCGAGGACGAGGAGGATGCGGTGATTCATGGGGGCGCTCCGTGGGCTCGCGGCGTCAGTGCCGGAGACAGAGAGAGCGTGCCTGCGGCCGACCTGTCCGTCGTTGTCCGGACCTTTCCGGACCTTTCCGGAGCGAGCAATCAGCCCGTCGCCACCACGGTGCGCGCCCAGTCGGCGGTGAGCCGCATGCCCTGCTCGAACGACACCTGCGGCGTCCAGTCCAGCAGCTCCCTCGCCCGGTCGATGCTCGCGCGCATGTGTCGCTGGTCTCCCGGGCGAAGCTCTTCGTACGACACCGGCCACGACTCGGGGTCTTCATCGCACGCGCTCACCGCCGCGCGCCACAGCTCGTTGATGCTCGTCTGGGTGGCCGTGCCGATGTTCACCGCCGCCGCCTCTGCAGGGGGGCGGTCCAGGGCGGCGACCCAGGCCCGAGCGACATCGCCGACATACACGAAGTCCCGGCTCTGCTCGCCGTCCCCGAAGATGCGGATGGGCTCCCCGCGCAGCACGTGCCCCAGGAAGATGCCGAGCACTCCCTGGTACGGGTTGGTCAGCGACTGGCGCGGCCCGTACACGTTGAACATGCGAAAGCACGTCGCCCGCAGCCCCATGGCCTCGGGCTTGCTGCTGATGAGCACCGCGCGCTCCGCCGCCCATTTGGTGATGCCGTAGTAGCTCACCGGCGCGCAGCGCTGGTCTTCGGTGACCGGCAGCCGCTCGGGGTGGCCGTAGGCGGTCATGGACGAGGCGTACACAAACGTGCTCGCGCCGTGGCGCCGGGCGCCCTCCAGCATGCGGGCCGTGCCCACGCCGTTGACGTCCATGTCCCAGGCGGGCTCGTCGAACGACTTGAAGGTGGAGGCCTGTCCGGCGAGGTGGCACACGCCGTCGGGAGTGCCGGAGAACGCGGCGAACGCCCGGTCCACCGCCGCTACGTCTCGTACGTCGCCGCGCACGAAGGTGGCGCCGCTCGGCACGTTGTCCTCCACGCCGTTGCTCAGATCGTCCAGCACCACCACCTCGTCGCCCCGGGCGACCAACGCGTCGGCGATGTGGCTTCCGATGAAGCCGGCGGCTCCGGTCACGAGAACACGCATGTCACTCCACTCCTGTGCGCTGGATGCGCGCTTCTGCTCGGTCTACCCACCCGGCGAGCGCGCGCGCCAAACGCAGCCTGCCCCCGCGCCCCGCGCCGCCCGCGAGCTCCTGCAGGTGGTCTTCCGCGTCACCTAGTACCCGGCCGATGGCCTCGTCGTCCACCCGTCGCCCACCGAGCGACGCGCCCCGACCCGCCAGCGCGCCCCGCGCGTCCCGGAGCCCGTGCAGGGTGCCGAGCAGCGCCGGGATGCCGTGAGACCGGGTGGCTAGCCGCCAGGCGACGTCGGCGCCGGCAGACACCAGCGCGGGCAACAACCCAGCTCGTAGCGCGTTCCTCGGCATGGACTTGAGGAGCAGGCGCACGCGATTTCGGGCCACCAGGCGCTCGGCCGAGCCGTCGCCGTGACCCCAGCCGTACGACGACGATCCTCGGTGGAACACGCGCGCGCTCGGCACGTACAGGCAGGAGAAGCCCATGAGTTGGGCCCGCAGCGACAAGTCCACGTCTTCGAGGTAGGCACCGAAGTCCGCGTCGAACGCCCCGCAGTCGCGCAGCAGCTCCCAGCGGTACACCGCCGCGCACGCCGGAGCCCCAAAGACGGGGCGCTCCACGTGGAACGGCGGGCCATCGGGCAGGCCGTGGCCCAGCGCAAACGGCTCGCCCCAGCGGGTCAGCCCATGCCCCGCAGAGTCGAGCTGCGATGGGTCGGCGGCGCGCAGCACGCGGGACGCGAACGAGCCCACGTCCGGGTGGCGCTCGGCGGCGGACGCCATGGCCTCCAGCCAGTCGGGTTGGGGCACCGCGTCGTCGTTGAGCAGGGCGACGAGCCGACCCTTGCCCGCCCGCACCCCCGCGGACGCTGCGGTGGCGAAGCCTCGCTGGTCTCGGAAGGTCAGGTGTCGGGCGGCGGGCAGGATGCTCCGGGTGAGCGCCTGGGCGTCTTCGGCCGGACCGTCAAAGACGATGACGACCTCGGGCACGTGCTCCCGCTGGTCCCGGATCCCCTGCAGGCACTCGCCGAGCCACTCCATCGAGCCACGCCACGTCGGCACCACCACCGAGAACAGCGGCGCGTCACCGGCGTAGGAGGCGCCGGCGCCCCAGCGCGCGGAGGTGGAGGGTTCCGTCACGAGGAGCAGGGTACGCTGATGGCATGCGCCCCGGCTCTTCGCTCCCCCTCATCCGCCGTGTCTTCGTGGACGGCACCTTGCGCGAGTTCGTGCACCCCGCCGACGGCTCGATGCCTAGCGAGCGCCCGGTCGGGTCCGCTGTGGCGCCGAGCACGCAGGCTCCGCCGCCGGTGTTGGGCGGTCCGGTCCCGGAGGCGGGCGTGGATCGCCTCGGCCAGCTGGTGGGCCGCAACGTCGAGCCCCGGGACCTAGCGCGGCCCTTGGCCTTGCCGTTCTTGCGCGCGTCGTGCGACGGCTCGGGCTCGTGCTGCGGGCTCTATCACCACATCCCGGCCACCGCCGACGACGCCACCCGGATCACCGAGCTGCTGGCCGACGACTGGGATCGCCCGGTGCCGCTCGAGGACGTGTTCGTGCCGGCGTTCGACGCCCATCCGAATGGCCCGCTCAACGTGCTGGAGATCGAGGGCTCGTGCGCCTTCCTCGACGACGACGGGCTCTGCGCGGTGCACAAGAAGGGCGGCATCGAGGCCAAACCCCAGGCGTGCATCTCGTATCCGGCGCACCTGGTGGTGTGCGGCGAGCGCTGGGTGGCCTCGCTGCGCCCCGAGTGCGCCTGCATGCTGCGCACCGCGGTGGAGGGGCCCAAGCTGTCCGACGATCCGGTCGGCTGGGCGCGGCTGCGCAGCATGATGCTGGCGGTGTGGACGGTGCCGCAGCTGGTTGCGGTGCACGGTGACACCATCGTCACCCGGTCGGACTACCGCCGCTGGACCGAGCGTCAGGTGGCCGCGCTGTCCAACACGCTGGACCCAGTGGGCACGCTGTGCACCGCCCGGGCGGAGCTCGACGTGTTGGCCGAGGAGCCGCCCATGCGTTTGGAGGCGACGACCCTGCTGGATCCGGAGTGGCTCGCCACCCTGCAGACCTGGCTCGCGGGCGAGAAGGCCTTGGCCCAGCACGCGCACTCGCCGGACTCGCCCCTGCGGATCGCGGTGGAGTGGGGCGCAGAGTGCGTGGATGCCTTGCTCGCCGGCGAGGTCCCGGTGCGCAGCGAAGGCAAGGGGCGCGCCGCGGACTGGTCGCGACGGGCGGCGCTCACCACCGCTCACATCGTGCACGGGCACGGGCTGCTCGAAGAGCCGCTGCTGCGCCCCGCAGTGACGCGGTTGGCCCGCTTTGTGGCGCTGGCGAGCGCGTCGCGCATGCTGCGCCCGCTGGACGACCGGGACCGACGCCTCGAGGAGCTGACCGCGTGGTTCTTTCTGTGGCGCACCCTGGGGAGGTAGATCGGATGGGAATGCTCGGCCACCTGTCGCTCGGCGTGTCCGATCTGGACCGCTCCGGCGCCTTCTACGACGCCATCCTCGGTGCGCTCGGCTACGCGCGGGTCTGGTCCCACGAGCGCGCGCTCGGGTACGGGCTGCCTGGCGGCAACGACAAGCTGGCGCTGTTCCTCAAGGAGGCCGGCGAGACGCCGCTGGCCGCCGGTGCCGGCTTCCACCTCGCGTTTGACGCCCCGTCCCGGTTGGCGGTGCTCGGCTTCCACGAAGCGGCCCTCGCCCACGGCGGAGTCACCGAGGGGGACGCCGGCCTGCGCCCTCATTATGGTGCGCTCTACTACGCAGCCTTTGTGCGCGACCCCGACGGGCACAAGCTCGAGGCGGTGTACCAGGGTCCTGAGGAGGGGTCCGACCATGCCGAGCACCACGCTTAGGGTTCGTGAAAGAACAAGTGCTCCACAGGGCGGTCGCCGGGGCGCGGGTCTCGCAAGGCGCGAGGAGTGGAGCATGCCGAGGCATGCGACCGACGAGCAACGCCGCGAGAACCGATGCATCGGGCGGTCGACCGGAGCAGTTGTTCTTTCACGAGCCCTTAGACAGTCCTCGTTGCCACTGCTGGGGCTGCTCGCGGCCCTGTGCGGATGCCCCGGCTTCGACATCGACCTGTCCGAGGAGGCCGCCGCCGCCGTGCGGGAACAGGACCTGGGCACCCTGCCGTATCACCCGCTGGTGTTCCATCTGGACTTGTCCATCCTCGCGTATCAGACCTACGCCCAGAGCCTCGCGTGGCCATTTGATCCCTACTACGAGGACCGCGCCCGCGACGGCATGGACCGGGACGGCTTCATGGACGGGGTTCAGGGCTGGGCGGCGACCAGGGGCACGGCCGAGCTGGGCGCTGGCCTGGGCGTCGCTGCGCTGCGCGGTCCCGGCTTGCTGGGCGGGTTCGAAGACAACCCGCTGCACGACCCCATCGTCTACCAGTACAGCCGGGTCCATCCGTGGAGCGACACCATCACCAACGCCGACGGTGAGTGGACCGAATACCGCATGCCCCGGGAGATCACCGGGCCCATCGCCGAAGTCACGGTCTGCGCGCGCACCGAGGGCGAACCCGAGGGCGCGGTGACCGTGCAGACCCTGGTGCCCGGACGAGACGACGCCAACCCCGACGCCGCCGACGTGCTGCTCGCCATTGATGGTGGCACTGGTGACAAGGGCGAGGAGGGCCAGCCGGCGTCCCGCAGCTTGATGGCGGTGGCGCTGCTGCGGTCCACGGGCGGGGACGACTACGAGGTGCACATCGCGTTTCGGGGCAGCCGCAGCGGCTCAGGGCTGCGCTCGGTGACCGGGGCCATCTCCACCGAGACCGCGGAGGGGAACCCGGACTGGATCACCGATCTGGGCACGCGCCTCATCGACGCGCCGGGGGTCTCCACCCAAGGGCAGGTCTTTCGGGGCATCGGCACGAGCGTGCAGTCGGTGTATCCGCAGCTGTTCGCCTGCCTCGCCGAGGTCGCCGGTCCCCGCCCGCCCCCGACCCAGGTCACGCTCACCGGCCACAGCCTTGGCGGCGGGCTGGCCCAACACCTCGCCAGCGGACTGCTGCAGGGCGATGCGTTTGGCCCCGACGGTGACGCCATGCCACCGGAGCTGGCGGACTGGCCCTGGGAGCAGCTCAAGATGATCAGCTACGGCGCGCCTCGGGTGGGCGACCGGGACTGGGCCGAGCCCCTCACCAACGACGCTCTGGACTCGCAGTTCTGGGTGAACCGGGCCGGCAGCCGCTGGGACGCCGCCGCCATCGGCGTGACCGACCTGGACGTCATCCCACGCCTGACGGACGCTTCGCGCCCGGCGGGCTACCGGGTGCTCGTGCCGACGGACCCCATCACCACGCAGCTCGTGCCGGGCGGCCAGCACGTCGGTCACACCGTGTATCTCTCGGTGCCGACTGCCGAGGACGCCGGAGCCCTGCCCGACTTCGACGACCACGAGCCGCTGGTGGAGCGCGAGATGATGGTGGACGCCCTTCGGGACCCGCGCATCCCCGATGCCCCCTGGGCGTACCTCGCGATGGACGCGCTCAACCCGGACCGCGACGAGTCGGAGCGGGGCACCGAGGCCGAGTACCTCAAGCTCGCGGACTCGGTGCGGGCATACTATGAGGACCGAGGGGTCTGGTTCGACGTGGCGGCATTCGATGCGACGTTCACCGAGTTCCTCGAGCTGATCCCCTGACCCCACACATCTTCACCCCGTGCCTCAAGGAGCCCTTCATGCGCGCCGTTCTCTCATTCGCCCTCCTGCTCTGCACCGCGTCCTTCGCCGCCCCGGCGGCCGCCCAGGGCTTCATCGCCCCCGTGGTCATCATCAGCCCTCAGCAGCCCTCGTTTGTCATCACGACCGACGGTGAGAGGGTCGAGGGCACCATCGCCACCTACCTCGTCGCGAATGGGATGCGGAGCCTCACACTGAAGACGGCGAGCGGGGAGAAGCTCCGGTACAAGGCGGCGGACCTGAAGGAGGTCGGCAACAAGCTCGGCGGGCTGGCCAAATTCGGCACGATGTCGTCGCAGATCGACTCGAAGTGGGACCTGTTCACGGCCGACTGGAGCGAGATGGCCGAGCGCGAGTGGGTTTACTTCCGCCAGGTGCTGATGCCCAACGGCAAGAACTACGCGCTGCTGCAGCAGGTAAACCCAGGCTGGGATGCGAGCATCAAGGTGTACAACATCGACCCTGAGGAGTCCGAGGAGTACTTCGTGAGCAAGGACGGCGCCGCCGCCATGAAGGTGGACAAGAAGAACTACAAGAAGTCGTTCGCTGCGCTGTTCGACGGGTGCGCCGCGGTGACGGAGTCCGACGCGGCAAAGAAGCCGAAGATCAAGGAGTTCGCGGTCGCTACCTACGTGTTCAACAAGGAGTGCGCCGCGAACTAGAGCACCGAACGACTTACGGTTGGTCGCCTCGCTTGTCCGGGCGCAGCCTGACTGCGTCGGCTCCTCGTCGCGGGCCCCGGCCCGCTTCCTCGTCGCTCCTAGCCAGCCAGCACCCGGCCGTCGCGATGCTCGGGCCCGTAAGTCGTTCGGTGCTCTAGCCAGTTCCCTACGTCTCGCCGTCCCACTCCTCGTACTCGTCGTACTTCTCGCGGCGTCCGCGCACCCGCTCGACCGGGTACTTGAGCGCGGCGCCGTCGAGCTTCTTGAGGATGGCGGGGCCCAGGTCCACGCCGGCGCGGTTGCAGAAGTTGAGCAGGCAGATGGCGATGTCCGCGGCCTCGGCCTCGATCTCGCTCCGCTTGTCGTCGCACGGGTCGTCCAGCTCGCGCCACACATAGATCTGCTGCAGCTCCGCCGCCTCGATGGCGATGGCCGCGGCCACGTTCTTGGGCGCGTGATACTGGCCCCAGTCCCGGGCGTGCATGAAGTCCGCGACGACCTCGCTCAGGGCGCGTAGGTCGTGGGGGCTCACCTCGTCCGCTGCCCCCTCCGCTTCCCCGTCCGCCATCACACCCGCTCGAAGCGTACGAGGTGCTCCCGGCGCGGCCGACGCTTGAACAGATGGGCGGTGGGGCCGTGGAAGTGGGGGCGCTCCTGGGAGCACGCAGCCACGACCTTGAACTTGATGGCCGGGTCTCGGACCAGGCGGCCGAGCACGTCGTCCACAAACACCGGCGTGTGCTCCTCGGCGCCGTCGCCGACCACGAAGTACACCTGACCGCCGCGCCGCACGACCTTGGCGAGCGAGATCATCACCCACCGCATGGACTTCTCCCACGATCCCGGCCGGGCTCCGCGGCGTCCCAGCTCGGTCTTGCGCGCGGCCGCCAGCAGGTCCTCGTTGGTCCCCGCGGGCATGAGCCACGCCGCGGCGAGACCCTGCTCACCGGCGTAGTGGTACACGCCGGGGTAGGGCGGCGAGCTGATGACGACGTCGATCTCGCCGTTGTCCCACGGCAGGTCCTTGGCGTCTCCGAGGCGAATGTCCGGGTCCACCAGGAAGTCGGGCACGGAGTTCGCGAAGTTCGCCATCTCCTCCACCGTGCGCTCGACCCGACTCAGGAACGCGTCCCGCACGGCGCGCCGTCCGACGTTCGGCGCCCTGCGGCCCGTCTTGCGCCCGAACTTGCCGAGCAGCGGGGTCATGCTCAGCAGCAAGACTTCCTGCACCTCGCTGTCGCGGCAGTCGTCGATGGCGTCGCGCAGGTTGATGAGCTGGGTCAAGACGTGGGACGGGAATCGCTTCTCGCCCTTGGCGAGGATCCCGTAGGGCGAGGCATCGCGGGACGCCGCCCGGTTGTGCACCATCTGGGCTGCCCGGATGACCGCTTCGAGGAACCCCTCGTCGCGCCGCGTGGTGCGTAGCATCGCGATCCGCAGCGCGATGGCGTTGACGTCGGAACCTCTGGACGACCGGCCGGCCAGCGAGCACTCCGCGAGCACGGTGCCCGAGCCGCAGAAGGGATCGAGCACGATCTGGTCCGTCGGCACGTCCTTGAGCAGCTGGCGCACCCAGGCGGGGTGGAAGCGGGCGGGGTACGGGTGGATGCCGTGCACGCCGTGGATGGGCAGGTCCCGATCCTTGCTGTGCACCGTGAACGCCCGGGACAGGAAGCGCGCGGTTCCGGGCGCTCCAAAGAGCTCTTCTCGGCCCTCCACGTGGGTGAGAGGCTGACGGCGTACCTCGACCTCGGGGGTCGATGGACGGGGCTTGCGGGGCTTGTGCGGCTTCACGTCGCGACTTCTACGGGCTCGCGCCGTTGTCCGCAAGAGGCATGCTGCGCACCACGCGGAACCCGATGCTCGTGAACACCTGCCACCACACCTGTCCGTAGCGGTACGCCGCCCGACAAGGCACCTCGCTCGCCCGCCAACTGCCTGCCCGCGCGGGCCGCCGATCGGGGTCGCCGTCGAAGCTGTCCTCGCCGCAGATCTCCCGAATTCCGCCTGCCAGGTCCCGCACCCCGTACACCGAGGTATCCGTCGGGAACGCCCCGACAGGTTCGGGGACGGGCCGCCCGTCTCGGCTGTGTCGCATCTTGCAGAGCGCCGGGTCGAAGTCGTTCCCCCACGGGAAGAAGCGTCCGTCCACGCCCCGGGCCATCTTGCTCCACTCGGGCTCCAGCGGCAGGCGCAGCGCGCCCTCATCCAACCCCGCCTCAGCGCTGGCCCAGGCCGCGTACGCCAGCGCGTCGTACCAGGTGACCCCAAACACGGGCCAGTCCTCGCCCCAGGCGTCCCCGTCGTCGTCCCGCTCCGGCACCACCCACCGCTGTTCCGGTCCCGGCGAGGTCCAGTAGAGTCCGCCACCTCGCAACCGCGTCAGCCCCGCCCCCTCGAGGTAGGACTCCTTGCGGGGGCAGTGCTGGTCGGCGCTGCCCGGCTCCTCGCTGTGGCGTGCGTTGAGGAACGTGCAGTATTCCGCGTTGGTCACTGGGAACACGCTGGCGAAGAAGCCGCCCACCTGCACGACCGCCTTGGGCAGGCCGTCCACGGCGACCGGATCGCCTCCCACGATCGTCCGTCCATGGGGCACGTACACCCAGCCAGCTCCGATCTGCGCCTCGGTGTAGAGAGGCACCGGCTCGCCGCCGTCCCAGTGCTCGCAGCGTTCGAGACACACCGGGTAGATGGTGTCGCGCTTTCCTGGCGCCCGCAGGGTCAGCAGCCACGACCCATGGCCCAGCGGGTGGTCGACCAGCGGCGTCGTGCCGAGCCCTACCGGGGGGCCCATGCGCCACACCAGCCCGTCACGGATCACCTCCCGGGCGAGGACTTCCGCGCCATCAGGATCGGTGCGCAGCGTGATGGATCCGCCGCCCGCCAGGATCTCTGCGTGCCGACCGGCGTCGTCGTACTGCCGCACCCGCGCGAGGAAGTGCGCGGTGTCTGCGGTGCCCTCGGCCTCCAGGAAGTACTGCAGGAATACGTCGGCGAGGAACGCGCGGGCCGTTGCGTTGTCGGGGTCTTGGGAGAGAGCCTTCTCGCAGTGGCCGAGCACGTCGCCGAACGCTGTTGCCCGAGCAGGCGCGATGCCGCGCAGGCTGTCGCGGACCTCGAGCAGGGGGAGCTTGTCGTCCAGGGGCGCCCAGCGCGGGATGCTGTCCTTGAGGTGTTTCTCCTGACGCACGAGCACCGCGCGCTCTTCGGCGAGCAGCTGATGCCGGTCCCAGGCCTTGCGGGCTTGCTGCAGGTGTAGGTCGGCGGCGGTCCGGCGCGCGCTGCCTTCGAGGAACTGCTCGACGGCGGCGCCCAGATCGAGGGCGCTGGCGAAGCGGTCGTCCTTCTTCTGGGCCAGGGCGCGCATCACGATCTCCGCGACCTGGTCGGGCACCCGCCGCTCCGGGGCGCGGCTCCGCGGATCCTCCGGGCGGCTCAGGCTCGACTGGAGAATGAGGTGGTACAGGTTCGTGCCCACGAACGCGCGCTCCCACGTCACCAACTCATACAGGATGGCGCCCAGGCTCCAGACGTCCGAGCGGGCGTCCAGGGCGGGCAGGTCGCCGGTCGCTTGCTCAGGGCTCATGTAGCCCGGGGTCCCCACCGCGATGCCGTCGAGCGTCGGCGGCAGGGACATCCGCTCGATGGCCTCCTGCTCGCTCATGTCCTCGCTGCGGTCCCCGATCACTCGGGCGACCCCCCAGTCCATCACGAGTACTTCGCCGAACTTGCCCACCATGACGTTGTCGGGCTTCAGATCCCGGTGCAGCACCCCGCGATCGTGCGCATACGCGATCGCGTTGCAGACCTGCACGAACATCGCGAGCAGCCGCCGCCGGGTAAAGCGCTCGCGGTCTTCGGTGGAGCCGGCGCGCAGGGACTGGACGACCTCGCGCAGCGAGCGGCCCACCACCTTCTTCATCACGAAGTAGAAGTGCCCGTGCTCGGTGATCCCGAGGTCGTGCACGGGGACGATGTTGGGGTGCTCGAGCTGGCTCGTGATCTGGGCCTCGGCCACGAAGCGCGCGAGCTGATGTTGGGTGACCCGAGACGGGTTGGCCACCACCTTGACCGCCACGGTGCGTCGCAGATCGGGGTCCCGGGCCTCCAGCACGCGGCCCATGCCTCCCGCACCGAGCTCGTCGAGCAGGATGTGCCGTCCCAAGGCAGGCGGCAGACCCTTGACGCCGATGGAGGGCACCGTGTTGCTGTACGCCGGCGAGGTCGGGATGATCCCGGGAGTCGGCGGCACGCTCACCCCGACCTCTTCGAGCAGATCGATGAGGGACACGGTGGGCCGGCCGCCCCCCATGGAACCCCAGGTGAGCGTCAGAGTGCGGGCGAAGTCATCCACGCCGGAATGCTACCGGCGGGCGGGCGGGTACGCTGCGCGCCACCGCGGAGGGTGCATGCGACGGTCGAGCGGAGTTCTGCTTCATCCCACGAGTCTCCCTGGCGCCTGGGGAGGCGGCGACATCGGGCCTGGCGCTCGGGCGTTCGCCGCATGGCTCGGGCGAGCCCGTCAGCGCTGGTGGCAGATGCTGCCGCTGGGTCCGGTGGACGACACGGGCTCTCCCTACAACTCTCCGTCGGCGTTTGCGGGCGACCCGGGGCTGGTGTCGCTGGACGATCTCGTGGCCGAAGGCCTGCTGGACGCCGCAGACCCCGAGATGATCGCCGTGGGGCGCGACGCGCCGAGCGGCGACGTGGACTTTGGTTTTTTGTCGAGCCGCCGCATCCCGCTGGTGCGCAAGGCGGCGGCGAGGCTCGTCGGGCAGGATCCTGCGGCCCTCGATGCGTTTGCGCAGGCCCACCCCTGGGCCGACGGCTGGGCGAGGTTCGCGGCGAGCAAGCGCGCAGACTCGCGGGGTTGGTGGGACTGGGACGGCGCTCCGCGCCCCGAGGACGTGCGGGTCGAGATCGCGGTGCAGGTCCTCTTTGCCCGGCAGTGGGCGCGCCTGCGCGCGGCGGCGGCCGAGGCGGGGGTGGGCCTCATCGGCGACCTTCCGATCTTCGTGTCCGCCGACAGCGCGGATGTCGCCCAGAACCGCGATCTGTTCTTGCTCGATGCCAAGGGGCTGCCCCAGGTCGTGGCTGGCGTGCCGCCCGATGCGTTCTCGCCCACCGGTCAGAAGTGGGGGATGCCGCTGTACGACTGGCCCGCGAACGCCGCCACCGACTACGCGTGGTGGCGCGCGCGCCTGACGTCGTTGCTGTCGCGAGTGGACGTCGCGCGGATCGACCACTTTCGGGGGTTCGAGGCGGCGTGGCACGTGCCCGCGGACGCCGAGGACGCCCGGGAAGGATCCTGGGTGGAGGGCTCTGGCGCGCCGCTGTTCTCCGCGCTGCAGGACGCCTGCGGCGGCGACCTCCCCGTGATCGCCGAAGACCTGGGCATCATCACGCCGGCGGTGGAGCGGCTTCGGGATCGGTTCGGCCTGCCGGGGATGCGCATTCTGCAGTTCGCGTTTGGCGGCGAGCCCAACCACGCCTATCTGCCCCACAGCTACCCCGAGCGCTCGGTGGTCTACACCGGCACCCACGACAACCAGACCACGGCGGGCTGGTGGCAGGACATCGGCGAGGACGAGCGGCGTCGGGTCGCGGCCTACGTGGGCGGCATGACCGACGAGCCCGCGTGGGATCTTGTGCGCCTGGCGTGGTCGTCCCGGGCGGAGCTGGCCGTGGCGCCCATGCAGGATCTGCTCAACCTCGATGACGAAGCGCGGCTCAACACCCCGGGTTCGTCTCAAGGGAACTGGGCCTGGCGTCTCGAGTCTGCGCCGGACGACGTGCTCGCGGGGCGACTCGCCGAGGTGACGCTGCGCAGCGGGAGGGCAGGATGAGCGTGCACCATCAAGAGAGCTTCGCGGCGGAGGCCCGGTCCCAGGGGCTGGTCGACATCACCTCTGAGATCGCGGGGATCGTCGCGGCGGCGGCGGTGGACATCGGGGTGGCCACCGTGTTCGTGAGGCACACCTCGGCGTCGTTGATCATCAACGAGAACGCCGATCCGGACGTGCAGCGCGATCTCGAGGCGTTCCTCGCGAGGCTGGTCCCCGAGGGCGATCCGCTCTACGTGCATGTGGACGAGGGTCCCGACGACATGCCCGCCCACGTCAAGTCGGCCCTCACCGCGACGAGCCTGAGCATCCCGCTGCGCGACGGTGTGATGGTGCTCGGAACCTGGCAAGGCATCTATCTGTGGGAACACCGGCGCCGACCGCGCCCTCGCACCATCGTGGTGCACGTCTCGGGGAGTTGAGGAGCGCGGCATCAAGCCCGGCCCGATCCCGCCGATGGAGATGGGGTGAGCAGCACCCCCAGCGCAGACATCCTCTTTGTCACCGATGATCGCCACCTCATCGCCCTGGCCGACGGTGGGGTTGGGGGCGAGCTGAGCGCGGCGGCGGTGCCGGCCGAAGACCTGCTCGACTGCCTCGATGAGCTCACCGCCAAGATCGTCTTTCTGGACGCCGAGCAGGCCGAGGACGGCACCGCCTTTGCGATGTTGCGCGGCCTCGCCGCGGCCGGGATCGGGATCCCCGTCGTGGGGTTGTGTCGCGAGAATCAGATGCTGGACGTGCTGGCGTTCGTGCGACTCGGGGCCCGGGATGTGCTCACCAAGCCCCTGCGCCCCACCGAAGTGCGAGGCAGCCTGCGCCGGCTGGTGCCGCCGGAGAGCCCCTGATGCTCGCCTCGGTCGGAGTCATGGTGATCGTTCCCGATCAGCGCGCGCGCGAAGCGCTCGTGGAGGCGATCGGCCGCACCGGACATCAGGCGTTTGGCGTGGAGTCGGTGGACCAGGCGAGGGCGCGGCGGGGGCGGCGAGAAGCTGGGCTCGTGGTCTTCGATCGTCGCGGCTGGGTGGCCGGTGGACGCGCGTACGTGCAGGAGAGCCAATCGCCGCTCTGCGCGCGGGTGATGATGGTCGCGGACGAGACCGGCCTGCGGCGCAGCGACGAGTTCGAGGAGGAGGGGGTCGAGGCGTTCATCGCTGAGCCGCTCTCCGAGCTCGAGCTCCTGCTGTGCATCGACGACCTGCTGGTGAGCGAGCGCGCCGAGGCGCCGGTCGAGCCGGAGGAGGAGTCGGAGCCGGTCGGTGGCGAGACCGTGCCCGAGGAGAACGAAGGCTGGGCCGAGGGTCGGGACGTCGAGGGAGCGGTGCAGGAGCTGGCGCGCTCGCTGCGGAATGGAACGGCGAAGGTCAGCAACATCTCGCCGCTCGCGGTCGAGCTGCAAGGGGTGGTGGGCGACCCGCGGGCCCGGGTCTCAGACATGGTCAAGCTCGTCAATCGCGACCCGAACCTCGTCTCGACGCTGCTGCGCGCGTCGAACTCCGCTGCGTATCGCGGGATGCCGCGAGTGCTGGACCTGGAGGAGGCCGGCCGGAGGCTCGGCACGCGCCGGCTCGGCGAGATCGCCCAGCGGGAGGCCCTGCGGGGCGCGTTCTCTTCGTCGCACAAGGGCTGGAGTCGGGTGCTGGGTAAATACTGGCGCAACGCGATCATCACGGCGGAGGCGTCGCGCACGCTCGCCGAGCGCATGAACCTGAGCAGCCTCGGCGCCATCTACACGATGGGACTGTTCCTCGACATGGGGCTGGTGCTCATCACGGACATGTACCGCGAGCTCGGATATCCCTGTCCGCGGGATGGGCTGCCCAAGGGGGATCTGGCGAAGGAGCTGGCAGCGCGGCATCCGGCGCTGGGCATGCTGCTCCTCAAGAGCTGGGAGATGCCGCCGTCGATGCTGACCATCGCGCTGCACCACCATGAGCCGGACAAGCTGCCGCCGGGCACGCCGGTGTCGCGGCACGGCTGGATCCTCGGAGGCGTCTCCACGGCCATCGCGGAGTCAGGGTTGTTGACCTGGCAGGGGGACCAGCTGGGCCCGGATCTGAAGATCGCGTCTGCGGCGCTAGGCATCCCGCGCGCGTGGATCCTCGAGGCCGTGGAGGAGGCCATCAAGGACTGGAAGGGCGAGGACGACGACTAAGGGGCCTGCAGCCCGCCCTTGCGTCCCAGCTCGATTCCCCGCAGCTTGGGACCGCCATGTCGCTTGAGATCACTCCCAGCCTCATCCTCCCCAGCAAGTGCCTCGAGGTGCGCTACTCACGCTCGGGCGGACCGGGTGGGCAGCACGTCAACAAGACCGAGACCCAGGTGGAGCTTCGCCTCGACGTCGGCGCGTGCGACGTGCTCTCCGCCCCGGTCAAGCAGCGTCTGCGCACCATCGCGGGCAACCGGCTGACCAAGGACGACATCATCCAGGTGGTGTGTGGCACCCACCGCGAGCGACCCATGAACCGGTCGATCTGCGACGGGCGCATGCGCGACCTCGTCCTTGCTGCGCTCAAGCCGCCGCCGCCGCCGCGCAAGAAGAAGAAGGTGCCTCGGGGGGTGAAGCGTCGCCGACTCAAGGCGAAGCGGCAGCGGGGGGATCGCAAGGCGCAGCGCGGGCGCAGCTGGGGCTCGGACGACTGATAGGTGGTCACTGCCGCGACCAGTCATGCGATGTTGCGGCTTCACATCTGGCCACTCCAGTGACCGGCATCGGGCCTGGGAGCTGTGACCTCACAGTGACGATGCCGTTCCCCGTTGGGTGATCGCGTCCTGGCCCAGATGTTGCGAAGAGTGTGGGGCATGCATCGCATCTCTTCTCTCGCTTTCCTCGCCTTCATGCTCGCCAACTCGTCTGCGCTGACGGGCTGCTCGTCCGCCGTGCTCTTCGACGAGCCCGCCGAGGAGAGCCTGGTCATCCAGCAAGCCCTGCGCGACTTTCCCGCGCAGGACCTGTTCGCAGAGGCCGGGGCGGAGTACGACGTCCCGGCCGACTTGTTGGCGGCCATCGCCTGGAAGCAGAGCTCGTTTGCGCCCGCCGACGAGCTGGAGACCGGCGACAGCGAAGGCGAAGGCCACGAGCACGCGCCCGCCCACGGCTGGATGGGGCTCAGCCCGGACCAGGTGGAGCTGGCCAGCGCGCTGACCGGGTTCGCGCCGGGCGACATTCAGTCCCGCCGCGAGGAGAACGTCTACGCCGCCGCCGCCCTGCTCGATGAGTTGCGCACGCGGGTGGCGTTCAGCGCGAGCCGCACCGCGGCCAACGCGAGCTGGTGGCCGGCGATGGTGCAGTTCGTGGACTTCGGCGAGGAGTGGCTGAACCACGGCTGGGCCCGGGACGTGTTTGAGGTGCTGCAGCGGGGCCTCGCGGTCCCGACGCTGGATGAGGACCTGGTGCAGATCGCGCCTCGGGAGCTGCCCGCCCTGGCCAACGTCGAGTACGTGATGCCGCCCAGCGGTGACGGTACGTCGTTCGCGGCCGGCACCGACTACCCCGGCGCGGCGCGCTTCACCGCCGCCCACAGCAGCAACCAGAGCTACCGAAGCAGCGGCGCGGGCAGCATCCAGCGCGTCGTCATCCACACGGTCGAGGGAAGCTACGGCGGCGCGATCAGCTGGTTCCGCAACCCGTCGGCCAACGTCTCGGCCCACTACGTGGTGCGCAAGTCCGACGGCGAGGTCACCCAGATGGTGCGCGACGCGCGCAAGGGTTGGCACGTCTGCGGCAGCAACAACGACACCATCGGCATCGAGCACGAGGGCGCCGCGGGGAACGCCGCCACCTGGACCCCGCAGATCCTGGACGCGTCCGCGCGCCTCACCGCCTGGCTGGTCACCCAGTACAACATCCCCATCGACCGCAGCCACATCGTGGGCCACGGCGAGATCCAGGGCGCCGGCTGCGCGTTTCGCTCCGACCCGGGCGCGCACTTCCCCTGGGACTCCTACATGCAGAAGGTCACCGCCTACGCCAGCGGAGGCTCCGCCGCCGCCCCGCCCCCAGGTGACCTGCCCGACGCCCCGGACCTGCCCAGCACCCCGACTCCCCCAGCCAGCACCAGCGCGGTCAGCTTCCAGAGCCCCCGTGACGGCGACGTGGTCGCCAACCCCGTGCAGATGCGCATCCTGAGCAGCAACGCGCACCACGTGGACGTGTACGCCGGGCCCTACCTCATCGCCCAGGACCTGACGGCCTCCCCGGTGCACGTGGGCACGCTCTTCTCGGTCCTCGGCGACCGCACCCTGACCGCGAAGGCCTACTCGGCGAGCGGCGCGGTGGTCGCCACCGACACCGTCAGCGTCGAGGTGGTCAACGCCACCGGCGACGTGTTCCCCAGCGGGACCCAGCTCAGCGGGATGACCTACCGCCTCGACGCCCAAGCGGGCCCCAGCGCCCCGGCGTACGTGCGGTACTGGGTGGACGGCTGGCCCCTGACCGACATCAACAGCGGCTCCAACAAGGCGGCCGGCCCCGACTACGATCTCACCTACACCTTTGGGTACGCGGCCTACGGGCGGCAGCTGATCGCGCGGTCCTACGACGCGGCGGGGACCCTGACGGGTGAGGGCTTCACCTACCTGGACGTGAACTCGGGCAGCGTGTCGGTGGACGAGGAGATCACCGCGGTCAACACCCAGGAAGCGGGCGGCACGGTGATGTACCTGCGCTCCACCGCGACCCCGGGCGTGGCCTACGTGGAGTACTGGATCGACGGGTGGCGCCTGCCCGACATGGTCACCGGCGAGACCCGCGCGGTGCCGAACGACTACTCGCTTTGGTACGAGTTCAACTACTGGGGTGAGCGCGGCCTCGAGGTGCGGGCGTATGACGCCGACGACAACCTCGTGGACACCTGGAACCAGTCGGTGTGGGTGCCCGCGCCCGAGCTCGACGTGAGCTGGACCCGGGTTGGCTACAAGCAGTATCGCTTCGACGCGGACGCCCCGGCGGGGACAGTCAAGGTCGTCATCGAGATCGACGGCTGGGCCCTACCCCACAACAGCACCGGCGAGCAGTTCACGGTGGGACCGGACTTCGTGCTGCCGTACGACTTCAACTACGGCGGCTACCGGGCCCTGCACGCCAAGGCCATCGACGCGGTCGGCAATGTACTGGGCACGTTCGACACCAACATCCAGGTGTACTGAGCGGGCCGAGGCGGCTAGGGCCGGGCGGTCCCCAGCACGGGCTGATGCCGCTTGAGCGAGGGCGGGCAGCCCTTTTGCCCGGGGAAGCGACCCTTCTTGGACGGCCACAGGATCTGCACGCAGGGGAAGCTGTCCTGGTCGATGGATGCGTAGAACCACCGCGCGTAGCCCAGCCACTCGGCGTAGGCCTCGCTGGGGACTCCCACGAACCGCACCGGCAGGTTGCGAAGGATGTCGCCGGATTCGTCGCCGTCTCCGTAGGCCGAGCCCTCTTCGACCAGGCCGATGACCTCGTTGAGCACGTCGTCGCACACCTCGGGCGGCAGGCCCATGATCAGCAGTTCAGGGTGTCCGAAGTGCAGGTACAGCCCGATGGTGAACGCAAAGCCGGGCCGGAACGGGAGCCCGGGCCCCGCCTCCTGCTCGGACACGAAGATCACGTGAGCCTTGTGCTCGCGCACGTCGGCCAGAGCTGCCTCGTCGGTCGCATCCGCCGCAGCGGGCCACTCGAACCCCGGCAGGGTCCACGTCTGGGCGGTGTCCATGGGGGCTACTCCTTGCGCTTGCTGGCGATGAGTCGGTGCAGGCGCAGCAGCTTGCGCAGGTGGTGGCGTGTCAGGCCCACGTCCCGGGCGGTCTTGCTCAGGTTCGCGCCGTTTCGTGCGAGCGCGGCGCGCAGGTACTCGCGCTCGAACGCGGACACCGCCGCTTCCTTCGCCTCCTTGTAGGGCAGGCCGAACTCGACGAGCGGCAGGGTGCCGGGGCCGCCCTTCGCGCGGGTCTCGCCGCCCATCATCGGCGACAGCCGCAGCGGCAGCTGCTCGAGCGAGGTGGCGCCCGGCGGCGCGAGCAGCAGCCCGCGCTCCAGCACGTTGCGCAGCTCGCGCACGTTGCCCAGCCATGGATGCTGGCGCAGGCGCTCCATCGCGGGGCCCTCATCCACGACCACGCTGTTGTGGCCGATGATCTGCAGCAACTTCTTGGTCAGCAGGGGCAGATCGTCGAGCCGATCCTGCAGTGACGGCAAGGTCACGCGCACCACCGCGAGGCGGAAGTACAGGTCGCGCCGCAGCTCGCTCCGGGCGACCGCCTCCTCGGGGCTCTTGCCCGACGCCGCCACGAGCCGCACGTCGATGGGCCGGGGCTCGAACTCACCCAGCCGCGTCACGGTGCGGGTCTCGATGACGCGCAGCAGCTTTGGTTGCAGGTCCCGGGGCAGCGAGTCCAGCTCGTCCAAGAACAGCGTGCCGCCCTTCGCGGACTCGAACACGCCGGGGCGATCCTGCATGGCCCCGGTGAACGCCCCGCGGCGGTGGCCAAACAGCTGCGACTCGACCAGCTCCGGCGCCACGGCCGAGCAGTCGAGCACGACGAGTGGTCCCCGAGATCGGCCGCTGCGGGCGTGGATCGCGCGAGCGACGAGCTCCTTGCCGGTGCCGGTCTCCCCGTCGACGAAGATGTTGACGTCCTTGCCAGACGTGCGCTCCAGCACCGCGAACACCTGCCGCATCGACACCGAGCTTCCCCAGAGCTCGCCAAAGTGATCCGCCTCGCTGGGCGAGATCATCTCGGGCGTGTCGTCGGCGCGCAGATGCATGCGCGTGCGTCCCACAAAGACCACAGACCCGGTCGGCACCAAAGACTCGATGACCTTGGCTTTGCCGATCCACGTGCCGTTGGTGGAGCCGAGATCCTTGACCCGCACCGAATGGCCGATGAGCGTCAGCTCCACGTGCCGCTTGCTGACCGCGCTGTCTGTGAGCACGACGTCGCAGTCGCGCCCCTTGCCCACAGTGATCGTCCGCGTGCCCAGTGGGAACGCCAATCCGAGGTCCGGTCCATCGACCACGGTGACCGTCGCACGCACCAGCGCGCTGGTCTCTACGACCAGGTCACCGCGCTTCACGCGCGCAGTTGCGGCTCCAGTGCTGCGCGGTTCTGCCATGCGGCTGGCAGAATAGCAGCGTGGCAGCGCCGCTCGATCGCAAGGGGACCCGCACATTGGATGGCCGATACAGCCTCGTCCGCTTCGTCGGGCAAGGAGGTATGGGCGAGGTCTGGCATGCCGTGGACCGTCGGCTGAAGCGCGACGTCGCCATCAAGTTCCCCAGAAAACCGCTCAGCGAGTCGCCCGCCGAGCACTGGCTCAGCGCCGAGGCCCAGACCGTCGCGCGCCTCAGCCACCCGCACATCGTCGCGCTGCTCGATCGCACCCGCTTGCCGGCGAGCAAAGAACACCCCGAGCAGGGCTCGCTGCCGGCGCTGGTGTTCCAGTACGTCTCGGGCAAGCCGCTGTCGCTGTGGTGCGATCAGCCGCGGCCGTGGACGTGGATCCGCAAAGTCGCAAAGCAGATCCTGGAGTCGCTGGCGTACGCCCACGGCCGCGGGGTGGTGCATCGAGACCTGAAGCCGTCGAACGTGCTGCTGTCAGGCGATCCGCGGGACCCGTGGGTGAGCCTGCTCGACTTCGGGATCGCCGCGTGGGCTGCCCCCGGGGGCACGGGACCGGACATCCTGCGCGCCGATGGCATCGAGCACGTCGCGGGCACGCGGGCGTACATGGCGCCCGAGCAGGCGCGAGGTCCCAAGGGCGACGTCGGGCCCTGGACCGACCTCTACTCGCTCGGCGTGGTCCTGACGGAGCTGCTCATTGGCACGCCGCCGTTCCCGGGAGAGTCCCAGGAGCTGCTGTGGACCCTGCGGGTGCACAACCACTTCGCGCCGCCGATCCAGGCGTTGTCGGATCTGGGGGTGCCTCTGCGGCGCTTCCTGCTGCGGCTGCTGGCGCCCGATCCCGCGCAGCGCTTCGGGTGGGCTGCGGACGCCCTGCGCTCCCTGCCGCCCCCGACCACGGACGATCTGACCACGGGATCCCGGGACTTCAACCCCGAGGTGACCGACATCCTGCTCACCGCGGTGAAGCCAGCAGAGGACCGCGACACCGATCCCGGCGTGCCTCCCCTCACCGACAACCTCGACGACGATCCCGCCGGGCGCTCGTTCGGGCGTGAAGCGGACGCGATCCGCAGCGCCGGCGGCTCGGTCACCCTCGAGCTCGCGCCGGCGGAGGAGGAGGCGGTGGCCCTGCCGCCGTCGTGGCAGATGGACCGGCCCGATGCCGGGTCGTGGCAGGGCGGCTTCTCCGCGTTGGAGCAGGGGCACGTCGCCCCGCCGATCCCCGCGGCGTCCTACGCGCTGCTGGCGATGCGCGAGGCTCCGCTGCACGGCCGGGACACCGAGTGGGCGGACGCCTGGGGGCACCTCGCCAGCGTGTCGGCCGAGGGGCGCCCGGCGCTGCTGCTCATCGAAGGCAGCCAGGGGCGCGGCAAGACCCGCTTCGCCCGGGAGCTCGCGGCGACGGCGGAGCAGCTGGGCGTCGCGCGCTCCCACCACGTCAGGTTCCGGGCGGACGGCTCGGGCACCGGGGCGATTCGGCGGTTGCTGCTGCGGGTGCTGCGGGTCGCGAGCTTGCCCGAGGAGGATCGGGAACACCGGGTGCGGCGGGTGCTCTCCGAGGCGGGCTACCCCGCGGACGCCGATCTCGTGCCGCGCCTCCTCTCCCTGCTGACCCCGTCCCAGCACAGCCGCCGCTCTCAGCAGGAGGAAGCCGCGACGGCGGTGGAGCTCTTCCGCGTGCTGTCGCGCCGGCGCCCGCTGCTGCTGTGGCTCGAGGACGTAGGCCGGGCACGCGATCGCGCGCTGTCCACGTTGCTGCGCTACCTGTTCGAGGCCGAGGGGCCGCTGCCGGTGGCCGTCGTGGCGACCGCGCGCAATGACCTGCCGGACGCAGGAGAGCCGCCGTCGCCCGAGTGGATGATGCTGCGCACGCACCCCCGCACGATGATCCTGGAGATGCCGGGACTCAAGGATGCCGCCGTCGCCGGGGTTCTCACGTTCACGGCCGGGCTCGCGGCAGACGTGGGCATGGAGATCGCGCGGTGGGGGCGGGGGGATCCTCGGGCTGCTCAGCAGATCGCCCGGCACCTGCACGAGACCGGTCGCCTGCGGTGGACGCCGCAGGGCTATGAGCTGTCTGGGAACACGCCGTCTACGGCCGGTCACCTCAAGCTCGGGGCCATCCTGGAGGCTCGCGCCCGGGACGCCATCCAGAGCGCAGACGATCCGGACGCGACCCGGGCGGTGCTGAACCTGCTGAGCCTGGTGAGCGAGCGCGCTCGGTACGAGGATCTCGTCGCAGCGGCGGACCGCATCGGGGTCCCGAGCAAGCGGGTCGAGGCGGCCCTGGCGCCGCTGGTGATGGCGGCGCTGGTGGAGGTCCGGGACGAGGGTCCCCGGCTGGTGCACCTCGCGCTGGCCGAGCGGTTGGCGGCTCGGATCGAGCTCAAGACCAAGATGGCGAGCCATCGGGCGTGGGCCGCGGTGCTCGAGGAGGGCCCGCTGCGCTCGGGCTCGGCCGAGAGGTTGCTCGAGGCGGCGCGGAATCGTCAGGCGTGCGGGCAGCTGGCCCAGGCGGCTCGCGACGAGCTGGGTGCGGCGAAGCTGCTGCGCGAGCGGTGGGAGGTCAAGTCGGCGTCCCGGGCGGCTCGACGGGCCCAGAAGCGGGTGGACGCGGAGCCCGATCTGCTGCGCCGCGAGGAGGAGGCAGAGCTGGGCGTGCTCGCCGCGGTGTTGGAGCACGAGGCTCAGGACGAGCCCGCCACCGCGTCGGCGCTGACCGCAGCGCTGGACATGCTCCAGCCGCTCTGGATCGGCCTGCCTCCGTCCGAGGAGCGCTGCCGCTGTGACTTCGCCCACGCCGAGGCTCTGCGCGCTGCGGGGCGCACCCGGGAGGCGGTCGAGTCGCTGGACCGCACGCTCGACGGCGCCAAGGCGATCGACTCAAGGCTCTGGGAGTGCCGGGCGTTGTCAGGGTTGGCGGCGATGCTGCGGCTCGAAGGGGACTTCGCTCGGGCCGAGGAGCTCGCCGAGAAGGCCTGGGTGATCGCAGCGCAGCTCGACGACGGCCAGCTGATGCTCGAGGTGTTGGCGACGCGGATCCCGCTGGCGGTGGCGCGCAGCGACGCGGACCGGGGCCGGCTGCTGCTCGAGAAGCTGCGCACGCTGCTGCGCACGCGGGCGTCGTGGCAGGACTTGCAGAACTTGTGGCGGTTCCGCGGAGACGTCGAGCGGGCCGGCGGCACCGAGAGCTCGGCGCGTCAGGCGTACAAGACCGCCCTGGTGCTCGGGGAGCGGCGGGGGCTGCCCAACGCCCGGGTGCACCTCGCGCTGGCG
>Ga0222662_1000485_pt1 | contig 31511 bp, 20 predicted proteins | sample AntAcemetagen600_FD_179821 | JGI IMG/M metagenome (GOLD analysis project Ga0222662, IMG submission 179821) | Saline water microbial communities from Ace Lake, Antarctica - #600 | ecosystem: Environmental > Aquatic > Non-marine Saline and Alkaline > Saline | place: Antarctica: Ace Lake... | reverse complement strand
ATCCACAGTCTGCCGAACCTCGGCGGCGGCGGACCCACACTGAATCAAAGTTGTTCCCGTTCAAGAGCCCGCTCCCAAAAACCCGCTCCGCCGGATTTTCCGTCATCGAGGTGTTTCTGGTGGTCACCTTGCTCTCCGCAATTCTGGCATTGGTGATCTTCAACTTCTTCACCTTCGAAGGCTCTTTGGACGATCGGCCAGCTCTGGAACAGACGCGACGGGCCATTGCGGAATCCCATCGTCTAGCGCGCGAGCGGCGGGAATCGATTCTCCTCCACTACGATCCCGAGAGAGCTGTTATGGTGCTGAGCGACGAAAAGGGGCAAATGCTCGATGAGTTTGCCTTCCCTCCCGGGACAGAGGCCCAAGTGAAGTTCTTCCGCATCAAGCCAGAGGCCGAAATGAGGGAGGAACCTGATTTCGAAGCCGAGGAGGAAGACCTTCCCACTCTTGCCTTTCATCCGTACGGAAGTTCCGCTCCTTTTCAGCTCGAATTCGAGCAAGGCACCGAAGCGGTGACTCTGCGTTATGATCCATTTTCCGGGCTCAGTTGGGAGCGCACTGATATTTTCTGATTCAATGCGAATCCTTTCCAGAAGCGGAAATACCGCGACGTCCAAAAAGGCCGGATTCACCCTTGCCGAGGTGGTCGTGGGTATTCTCATTTTTGGTATGGCGGCAGCGGTTATTGGGCGGGCGGTCTCCGATGCACTGAACGCCTACTCGCTTAGCAATCTCGGGGATTCGACATCCTACCCGATGTACCGGATTCGCCAGCACGTATTGGCTATTCCGAACCGGGAGGAAGTCGAGAAGGGAGGCGAGATTGAGGTTCCCATCGCGATTCGGGGCGAGGAGGGAGAAGTCGATGAAACCGAAATGGTTCGTGCTCGCTGGGAAGCCGAAATCCTGCCCACCCGAATTCTGGATCTCTACGTCCTCGACCTGCGGGCCAACCTTCAAATGGGGGCAAATGATGCCCAGAGCTTGGAAGAACGCTACACCGTATATCGCCCGTCATGGCAGGACACCGAAGAGAGCGAGCAACTCCTTCAGGCGAAGGAAGAGGAATTTCAGGATCGCCTCGAAGCCCGCGGCGAAACTCAGGACGGGGAGGACGACACATGAAGCGCGGGCGAAACATCCGGGCTTTGAGGTCGATCAGGGCCATGACTTTTCTTGAGGTGCTGCTGGCGATCTCCCTGCTGGGTCTTCTTCTGGTCGGTGGATCCACGGTGCTATTCTCCCTCAGCCGAGCCTATTTCACCCTGGAAACCTCCCCTCAGTTCGAACGCCATACGAAAGGAGTCGCCGAATTGCTGCACTACCTGGCCGCCTTTTCCGCCGATCCCAATGCCCCCGCGGGGCTTCATTTCGGATGGGAAGAATCCCCGGCATCGAAGAAGCCGACTCTGTCCTTTTCCATCGACCGCGACGTTCCCTTTTTCGTCAGCGAGCGGGTCCCCCTTCCGCCAGTGCGCGCCTATCTGGAGTATGACAAGGACCACGGTCAATTCTGGCTCGCCTGGCATCCCGACCCTGCTTTCACCGACGGGAAGGTAGAACTTCAATACTCGCTTCTCTCCCCTTGGGCGGAGGACATTGAATTCGGCTACTATGATGAAGGTCAGAAGTCCTGGGAATTTGAAACCGCCAGTTCCGACAACCGGCAACACGGAGACGAGCGCCCGGCAAGGATTCGGCTGATTTTTGAAAACGAAGGGGCCATCATCTACGAAAACCTCCGCATGGAGGCGCAAAACCGCAATGTGCTCGTTTACTGATAACCGCGTAATGGCTCGGCCGAAGCGAGGAGCCGTCCTCGTGCTGGTGCTTGGATTTGTGCTAATTATGGGCTGGTTGGGGATAGAAATCCTTTCCACCGTGCGAAAAGAGCTGGTGGTAAAATCCTCACCGGCGGGAGAAGCCCAATTGCGCAGGACGGCCTACCAATTGCTCGAGACAAGCATCGCGGTGATTGCCGAGATTCGCAGATTCGAGGGAGGCATCTATTCGCCAAGCCAAGGATGGGGAGTGCCCCTGACCTACGCTGGGATGAAGGACTCTGAAGAGCTGAGCACCGCAACCCGTTCAGGCCGCGCCGAGGCCAGCGACGAAAATTCGGAGAATGATGCCGATCGCCCGATGGCTCGCGCAGGCGAAACCGAAACCGACGGAGCCGAGGAGGGGGCCGATGAACTACTGGCCGGACTTCTGGAGGAGGTTGATTCGATCAAATCAGATGGTCGATTTGCCCGTCCGGTCAATCGAGTCGAACCCTCCGGTGAAGGGGGGACGGCCGGGCCCGAAATGGCCCCACTTGCCCTGCCGGAGGGAATTGAAACGCGGGTTCGCATCTTTGACGAAGGGGGCAAACTTCCTCTGAGAACCACCACCGAGGAAAGGTGGAATCTCTTTTTCGAGGAAATGGAGTTCGAGGAAAGCGAGGGACGTAAGCTGACAGACTCGCTCCTCGACTGGATGGATCCGGACGACGAGGAACGCGAGAACGGAGCTGAGACCTCGACCTATTCCCAGGAAGACCCACCCTATCGCGCTCCCAACCGCCCCCTGCGAGACTTTCGGGAGCTGCGGCTCGTTGAGGGATTTCGCGACCTGTTTTTCGACGAAATGGGAATCCCAAATGATCGTTACCGAATCTTCCGAAGCAACGTTTCGCTCTACAACACAGGAGAGGTCAACCTCAACACCGCGAGCGAGTTGGTACTGCAAACCCTCGCCGAGGAGCAAGGATTCGAGGCGGACAACGTCCTCGACTTTCTCGCTGGGGCTGACCTCGGCTTCGGCACCGAAGACGACCGCGTCTTCCGCCCGGGTTTGTCCGAGAGCGATCTTCCGAAGGATGCGGACGGTAATGCCATCGCTGCCCCGTCGGAAATTCAATTTCTTACCGTCGAAATCGCCCTCAGTGCAGGGCAGGCCATCTACCGCCTCCAAGCGGTTCTCGACATCTCCCAGCCCCACAAGGGAGGGGTTTACCCATTCCGGATCACCCGTATTTTGGAAAATCAACCACTCGAATGAAATCACCAAAAACCCAGAAAATTTCCGCGGAGGCTGGAGGCGAGATTCGACTAACGGCCTCCGGGCTGTTCTTCACCGCACTCGCACCGATCCCCCAAGGGATCAAGGTGAGAGACCTGGAACCGCTGGCTGAGGGCCTGGTCGAAGAGCACTCGCCGCTGCCCCCAGAACAGACCGCTTGGGGATTTTTGGTCGACAGTCGCCCCAAGTCCGGAGGGCATCTTTTTTATTACGCAGCGACGAAAGAGCTGATTTTCGCCAAGGGAGAGCCAGGAGCAACTGACCTTTCAGCCGCGGCAGTTCTTCCTGGATTCGCGGCGTTGTCTGGCCTCCGTTTTTCCGAACCGACTTGGATCTACCTTCTCGAGGAAGAATGCCTCAGCGCCGTTCTATTCGAACCGGAATGCACCATCCCGACCCACATCCTTCCCCGTTTCCTCGCCGAGGACGACCAGAACCCCTTTACCGCACGGGCAAACCTCGCCTCTCGAGTTCAAAAAGAATTCGATGGAAATGATGAGGTGAAAGGCCTCATTCGGACGGCCCGGGCGACTACGCGCGGTCCAGGATTGGAATTTGATCTTGAACAACAGGTCGACGAAAACGCTCAATGGACGTCTTGGAAACGGTCGACCATTCCCAAAGCATCACGGGTGCGGGCCGCCGACGTCCGTGATCGTACCTTTCTCAGCGACAGTGCCAGCCAGAAGGCCACTGGCCGCCGAATGGCGGCAACCGCCATCGCGATCCTGGCGGCGGTTCTGTTTCTCTCTTTGCTGGAGATCCTTGAATATCGGCGCAGCAGCGAAACCACAACCCTCCGCGACCAGGCGGAGGCGAATGCAGCGGCTGTAGAACGCCTAAAGGGTATCGAATCCATGACCGCATCCCTGCGCAAGGTTTCCCAGAGAGACTTCCGCCCCTACCGCTGGCTGATCGCCCTCAACGAGAGCCGGCCCCCCGAGATTAGCTTCACCAGTTACGCCCTCGACGACGAGGGCCGCATTCGAGCCAATGGCCTTGCACCGGATATCAAGATTCTCAACAACTATCTCGCTCTCCTGCGCGCCGATCCACGCTTCGACTCCATCGCCACCGGCAGTTTGGACACCGACGAGGCCGGCGTGCGATTCTCCCTCGAAGCCAATGCCGGCGACCTCAACGCGACCCCCCCCGTTACCGCTACCCCCCCGGAGGAGAGTGGAATTCCCGAAGAACCCTCCAGCGAACCCACCCCGAGCGGGGAAGCCTCATGATTGCTCTACTCACCAATATTTCTGCCCGCGAGAGGATCCTTCTCGGGGCTTTCCTCATCGTCATGCTTCTCATATGGGGCGGATCCCTGCTCGATCGCAGAGAGACCAGCGGCGAACAACTTCGCGAGGCCCGCAAAGAGGTCGAACAGCAGCGAATCTGGCTCGAAAGCTCCTCTCTCTTCGAGACGCAACTTAGCGAAACCCTCGACGGACTCGACCCCGCGGAGATGATGGACGGATCGGCCCTGAGTGCTCTGGTCGATTCGTTCGCCCGCGATAACGAACTCCGCTACGAACTCTCGGAGCCCTCTACCACAGATGCCGGGGTGTACTCTCGCTCCAGTGTTCGGGTAACCTTTCGCAACGTCCCCCTGAATACCCTTTTACGACTCAATTTGATGCTCAGTGCCAAGAGACCTTACCTCGCTGCGGAAGCCATTGCCCTGGCGGCCAACCGCGCCGATCCGCGCCTCCTCAACGCCCGCATAGATCTCGCGGCCATTCAGGTTCGTGATCCATCCGAAGAGCCCAACCCAGCCCGCCGGTAAGTCCGCCCCTAACTCTAATTTTCCAATTTCCAAAGCATTCATCCAATAAACTTATGAGAACCCTCCTCCACACTCTTTTCCCGGCACTTCTCGCCGCAACTATTGTCTGCCAACCCGCGGTCGCCCAAACACCACCCGAACCCGCCGCAGACCAGACGGCCGTCGCACCCGCCGCAGACATCATCTGCACACCCATCGAAGGGAAGAAACCCGACGAGATGGTGGGGCCCATCGTCATGGGCAAAATGAAAATCCCGGCAATCCTTGACCTTCTTCGGGAATACAGTGGCCGGGTAATTTTACCAGGAGAGGCGCTACCGGGCACCGAGGTTAACTTCAACAGCGGTGGCAAGCTGACACGCCTCAACGCGATTTTCGCACTAGAAAATCTCCTCGCCTTGAATGGGGTCGCCTTACGCCTGCTCGACAATGGGTTTGTTCGGGCAATTTCATCGACTAATCCCGACAAGAGTGCTCCTCCAATGATTGAGGATATTCCCGTCGGCGCGAATTCCGAACAGATCTACACGAAGTTATTCAAACTGGAATACTTCGACAGCCGCACCGCTCTCATTCGGGTCCGAGGCCTCCTCTCCAACCGTAATCGCTCCTCGATCGAGACCCTCGACGAGGACAATTCCCTGCTAGTCACCGACAGCCTCGCCAACTTGCGCCGAATTCAGGAGGTATTGGAATTGCTCGACCAACCGCCACAAACCCGGTTCGAGTTCTACACTTTTTCGATCAAATACGGATCGGCCTGGAATATCCGATCCCTCCTCTACCAGGTCTTTCGCTCCGAGATGAACAATCGGCTCCGGCAGAGCATCGTCCATGTGGATAGCCGCACCAATAAACTCATCGTCATCACCCACCCTTCGAACTACGACTTTTTTGCCAATCTCGTCGACGAACTCGACCAGGAAGTGGCGCCCTTCACGACCACCGCCGTCATCAAAATCGAACAGGGCAACTATTGGAGTATCTGGAGCACCCTTCGCGGAATCGTAAGCCACCAGCAACGACAATTCTCGCGCAAAGGATTCGTCTCTCCGGAAGAACGGGAGAGTGAGCCCTTTGGGTCCACCCGAATCAACAGCGGCGGTGAAAGCGGCGCGGCCGGAACGGAAGGTTCAGAGATCGCCGACCCCGAAGTTGCCCCCATCGAAACCGCTCCTCCCGGCGCGGACCCCGGCGCGGTAATGGTCGAAGAAGGCCCGCCTGAGTTGCAATTCAGCCCCTACATCGGTCTCTACGCTGATCCTTCGAACAACGCCTTCGTCGTTTACGGAACCAACAGTGACATTGAGCGGGTCCGAGCTCTCCTGAAGCAACTCGACGTAAAGTCTCCGCCCTACATCGACACCCGGGTGTTCTCGATTGAATTCGCGCGCGCCAGCGACTTGCGCGGGGTCATCGAATACATGATCGCCCTGCAACGAAGAAACTTCGCTCGCCAGGGAATTACGAGTGGCGAGGCCGGCGGTGACGAAGCCGCGGTCTCGGAGACATCCCAGGAGGGCTTCGAGTACAGCAACTTCGTAGCGACCATACCCGACAACCGAAATAATACCATTCTCGCCCAGGGCACCCGCCGGGACATCGCTCAGATCGAAACCTTGATCGAAAAACTCGATGTCAAGAGTGCACCTCTTACCTCCAACGAGGTAATCTACCTCCGACACGCCGAGGCTCAAACGCTCGCCCGGGTCGTTCAGAATATTATTAACTACCAGCGGGTGATGTTCGCCCGAAATCGCACCCAGTCCCAATCCGAAGGCCAGGGCTCAGCGGTGGCCCCCGAAATGGGATTCGAGTTCAGCGACTACGCCGTCGTGAACGCCGACCGACGAACCAACGCTCTCTATGTTTACGGCACTGATCGCGACATTACCCGCGTTCAAACCATCGTCGAAAAGTCGGATATTCCGGTGGAGCCGATGACCACGACACAAGTTTTTCCGCTGATCCACACGGACGTCACCCAAACGGCCTCTCTGATCTCCCGGGTGATTTCGGGGCAGGAACGCTCGCTGCGACAGGTCCGCTCCGAGAGCCGCGAAGTCTCCAACCCCGCTGGCCGGACTGGCGAGGAAACTGCGCCCCAGCCGGGCGGCGTGGTTGAGGGCAACGAGGCGCTTCAGTTCAGTGCATTTGTCTCGGTTACGCCCGACCGTCGCAGCAATTCCCTGATCGTCTACGGCACCAACTCGGACATCCGGCAAATTGAGACTCTCCTTAAACAAATCGACATTGAAGTCGCACCGCTCACCCAGAGTAAGGTCTTTCTCCTCGAGAACACTCAGGCCCGCAGCCTCTACGGGGTCCTCAACAATGTCGTTAGAGGGCAGGAACGGGCACTGCGCCAGGTTCGCTCAACCATCCGCGAGATTCGAAATCTCCACGGGGAGGATCCCGAGGCAGCCAACGCCGAGGTCACCCTGGAGTCGCTTCAATTCAGCCCCTACGTCACGATCACCCCCAACGACCGGAACAACTCGATCATCGTTTACGGAACGGACTCCGACATCGAGCAGCTCACGAGTCTCATCGAGGTCAGCGATGTCGAGATCGCCCCAAAAACCCAGAGCAGGACCTTTTTCATCCGCCATGCCGACGCCAACGAGATTGCCAGCACGATCACAAACCTGATCCGGCAGCAACAACGGGTGCGCGAGCGCGAAAGCACCCTGACCCGCATTTTCCGCCGCAATGACAATAACCAACTCGACAACGGAGACGAAGCTGGCATGTCGCTCGAGACTTTTGCCGATTCCGCACCATCCTCCGACTCCGGCCTAATTACGGAATCGTCTACTCAGGTCTACAGCGATCTTTTCTCCTTCGATGAGGATCTCCAGTTTAGCCCTTATGTCTCTCTCGTCGCCGACGACCGCTCGAACGCCGTTCTCGCCTACGGAACACAGTTTGACCTGGACCAGATCTCCCAGCTCATTGACCAGATCGACGATGTGCTACCCCAAGTCCGAATTGAGGTCGTCATTGCCGAGGTCATCCTCAACAAGGACCAGGTGTCCGGGCTGGAGTCCTTCGGCCTCAGCTATAATTTGGATGGCGCCAACGAGACGAATATCAACACGTCGGCACCCCGACTCAACTCCAGCACAAGCGACCCCGCCTTCGACATGGGCCTATCGCTCAACAACTTCAGCCTCAACAGCATCTTCCGAGTGGCCAAGCAGGATCGAAACGTAAAGGTTCTCTCGGCCCCTTCTATCACCACGACCCACAACAAACAGGCGACCATCAACGTCGGTGAGGCCCGTCCAATCATCACCAGCTCGGCCTCCAACCTCAACAACTCCGACTTGGTCACCCGATCCACCGTAGAATATCGCGATATCGGAATCACGCTGCGAGTGCGGCCTCTGGTAAGCAATCAAGGCTTTATCCAGATGGAGCTCGAACAGATCGTCGAAACCGTCATCGGCACCCAGACCATTGACAATAACGAGCAGCCCATCATAGGCACCCGCCGGGCCTCCTCCTTCCTCAGTGTGCGCGATAAGGAGGTCATCGTCCTCGGAGGACTCCAACAGGTCGATTCCCGCGAAACCGAGGGCAAGGTCTTCATCCTCGGGGACATCCCCATTCTCGGACGGCTTTTCCGCCCCAAGACTACCGAGCAAATCGTCCGCGAGCTGGTGATCTTCATTAAACCCTACATCGTTGAGAGCTTTGAGGAGTCCGAACTCCTCACCCGCGAGGAACTGGATCGGACCGCCGTCGGAGAAGACATCTCCTACTATCTCGAAGAGGGCCGCTTCCGCGAACAGGAACAGCTCAGCCAGGAGATCAAAAAAGATGAGACTGAGGATGAACCAACAGAATCGGCGGAGGGGAACGCACCAAAACCTCCAGTCCCCGAGCCGACCATCCATATGACACCCAATCCAGACGAATCGAGCTCTACCAAACCTCGTTTCTTTAACAATACAGGACCACGCCGATGATTCACACCACCTTCAAACTCTTCCTGCTATGCCTAGTTCTAATTCCGACGGCGATCCGGGCCAATGATGATGATTCCAGTGAAACGGCAACCAACGATATAGATGCCGACTCCGTCGAAGAAACAGCTGATGCCACTAATGAAAATTCTGAAACCAATGTAGTAGAGGTGGAAGCGATGGAAGAATACCAGGATCTCCTCGAAAACTCCCCGTTCCTCTCGCTCGCCTTTAAGGAACGCCTCGCAAAAGCCGGAGTCGGAGGTGTCAACAAAATTGACTTTGTCGGGTATGCCATGATCGACGGATCCTGGCGACTCTGCATCCAGGCAGACGCGTCAAGTCCTCCGGTATGGGTCGGCGTCGGCGACGACATCGCGGGGTTCACGATCATGTCTTTCCAGCCGAAAAAAAAGAAGATCCTCCTCGAAAAAGGGGGAATCAAAGCCGAACGCCCACTTGAAATGCCCAAGTAATGAAACGGACTCTATGATTGCAGCCCACCCTCACCTTCTGTTTAAAACTTAACCATGAATGCAACCCAAACCCACCCTGTTCCAGCTGCCAACCGACCAAGAACGCGAAACTGGTCTCAGCGCGCAGGTTTCACCCTTCTGGAAGTTCTAATTGCGATCGCCCTTCTCGCCGCAATTGCGGGTCTTCTTATCTCCAATCTTGACCGCATCCTGGGGTCCGGTAACGAAGAAATCGCTCGGATCTACGTAAATGAAACGATGGAGACCCCGTTGATGACATACCGCGTCCACACGGGCCGCTATCCCTCCACCGAAGAAGGCTTGAACGCCTTACTCAGCCCCCCCTCCGATGAGGCAACCAATTGGAAAGGCCCTTACGTGAAGAAACTTCCCAACGATCCCTGGGGTACTCCCTACCAGTACAAATACCCCGGCACCAGGAACTCAGCCACCTACGATATCTGGTCCTACGGCCCGGACGGGAAGGAAGGTGCGGATGACATTGGAAACTGGTCAGCTGGGAGCGGGGACGATGATCAAGGCGGCAACAGCGAAGCGCCTCTCAACTGATCCGACCTCACCATTCATTTATACTCCTCTCCCAACGCCTTTCAGCGACTCGATTTCGTTGGTATTGCGGGGAGCACGGAGTTTCCAAACAGTCGATTAAATCGGAAGGATTTTTGCTCTAGCTTCAGGCACATTTGGTTACAACCAGTTTCGGTAAATTGACGGAATCGTCCTTGCGAAAATACGATTCAGGTACTACTCTCTTTAATTCACCCCGAGCATGAAATCCAACGAAGCCAGTAACAGCGCCCAAGGAGTTTTCAAGATTCCTGCCCTGCGCCGAATGCTCGAAGGGGTTGAGCCCCATTTGATACATGCAATCTCTGATGCTCCCAGAGCAAAGAGACTGAAAATGTTGTCCGATCTGGTGAGTATCAATGAGCGGGAACTCCTCGTCATTCTTTCGAACGGCTCTGGTATTCCGGTGTTAGACCGATTTGAAACCGAAACGGGAGAGGCAGACGCGATCCCCCTACGCATGACCCTCCGCTACCAAGCCGTTCCGATCAAGCCTCCCGAAGATTGGGAGGGGGCTTACTGCATGGCCGCATCCTGGCCTCCCGACCGCACGATGCAGCAGTGGCTGTATTCAACGGTCCGCCGGGAGATCGCTTTCTTCCTCGTGCTCCCGGAAAAACTCAACGGCTTTCTCACCGAGAGATTCGGGGTGGGTTCCGAAAGCCTCGACGATCCGGAAATGCAGGCCTTGCTCGATAAACCCGTCAAAGAAGAGGTGGATGAGGAAGACGAAAACGCGGCAATTATCCGATTCGTGAACGAAGTCATTGCCCAAGCCATGCGGGACCGGGCCACAGACATCCACTTTGAGCCTCGAAAGGAGCAACTTCAGATCCGCTACCGTATCGATGGGCAGCTTGCTCCTGTATCGGTTCCGAAGAATCTGGTCGCCTACCAAAGCGCGATCATCTCGCGGATCAAGATCATGGCCCGCCTCAATATTTCCGAAAAGCGTCGCCCCCAGGACGGAAGAATTACGTATGGCAGTGGCCGCGAAGAGGTCGATGTCCGTGTTTCCACCCTGCCTACAATGTATGGGGAGAGCGTCAGTATGCGTCTTCTCGCCGAACAAAGTCAGCCGACCTCGATCCGCGACTTGGGTTTCATTGAGACCGATGAGCAGGCCATCGCGAAGGTCCTCGATCTCCCACACGGCATCGTGCTGATTACGGGTCCGACAGGATCAGGGAAAAGCACCACCCTGAGCGCCTTCATGCACCGCCTTGGCACCCCCGAACGACGGGTGATCACCGTTGAGGACCCGATCGAATACGAAATTCCCAAGATCAATCAAACTCAGGTCAATCATGAGATCGGCCTCAGTTTTGCCAACGCACTCCGCAGTGTGCTCCGCCAAGATCCGGACGTCATCATGGTCGGGGAGATCCGTGACCGGGAGACGGCGGATATCGCTGTGCGGGCCTCGCTGACCGGCCACCTGGTGCTCTCCACCCTCCACACCAACGATGCTCCCGGGGCCATAACCCGGCTCATTGATATGGAGATCGAACCCTTTCTCATCGCGTCATCTGTCGAGATGATCATCGCTCAAAGGTTGGTTCGGCGCCTCTGCCAATCCTGCGCCACCCGCGACGATACCGATCCGAAATACTTAAAATCCTGCCTGATTGCCCTCGGAGTGCCTGAATCGGAGGCAGAATTTGCTGTAGGTCTCAAAAAGCCGGTCGGGTGTGAGGACTGCCGCAATCTTGGTCATCGGGGGCGGATCGGCCTCTACGAAATTCTACGTGTCGACGATTCAATCCACGACCTTATCTACAAAGAAGCCTCCGCCCGGGAAATCCGAAAAAGAGCTCTCCAACACGGGATGCGAACTCTGCAGGCCTGCGCTTGGGATCACGCCAAGCATGGGTTGACCAGCCTTGCCGAAGTCATGCGCTACGCCGATATCTCCAGCGAAGAAGAAACGGTGGATAAGAACGTAGGGTAGCCCTCCGGCATGGCCAATTTCAAGTACCGAGCACTGCTTCCGGGAGGACGCTACGAAACCGGACGGATAGACGCCGCAAACCCGCAGGAAGCCCGCCGCAAACTTAGGGAGAGAGGTCTCAAGCCGGTGGAAATCCGAGCCACAGAACGAACCAGCAGTCGAGGCACTTCCGGAAGCGCATCTCAGACCCGTAATCAAATCAAGAAAACCAATCTGGACTCCCTCCGTCTCACGAGGCCCAAAGCCGACAAGCTTACCCTCAACTTTCTGGAGAAGATTTACCAGCTGGTCGAAAGTGGGCTCCCACTCGGAGACGCGGTAAAATCCCTGCACCAACGCCTGACCCAACCCACTTTATTTGCTGTAAGCGAGGAGCTATGGCGGCAGTTGAGCGAGGGGGCCACTTTGGGTTCGGCCATGCGTCGACGGCCCAACTTATTCGACCCAACCATCGTTTCGATGATCGAGGCGGGCGAAGCGACTGGAAATCTAAAGCCGATTCTCAAGAACATCATCGACTTGCTGGAATCAAGAATCGCATTGCGCAAGGAGATCGCCTCCGGCCTCGCCTATCCGGCCTTCATCCTCATCATCGTTTTCTTCGTAATGCTCTTCGTTTTGTTCTACCTGATGCCACGGGTCGAACAGATGCTCGACTCCATGGGTGGTGAACTATCGCTCGCCGCACAGATCGTCGTTTGGATGGCCAATTTTTCGCTAACCGGGGGACCCGTACTCTTAATCGTCGGTGCCGCTCTCGGAGCCGGTCTTTTTCAGTGGCGCAAAACCCCTGCCGGGCAACTCGCTACTGACCGGTTCCTCCTCCGAATTCCCGTCGTCCGCAATATTGTAATGAATGCGGAAAACAGTCGCCTCGCTAATCTGGCCGCCATTCTTCTCGGAAGTGGTGTGGAAACGACCGATGCCCTGAAACTCCTCGAAAAAGGCCTAAAAAACGAAGATATCCGTATCCGTTTTCGAGCAGCCCGCTTTCAGATTTCCGACGGAACTTCGTTTTCATCCGCCCTACAGGATCAAGGTATTCTTGAAGACATGGATGCGGATATTCTCAGCATCAGCGAAAACACCGGTAGTCTCGTCACCGGCTTTGGCAGTATTTACCGAGCCCGGCACAATGCCCTCGAGCAACAGATGAAGCGACTCACCGTCGTTATCTCCACGGGCGCCCTCCTCCTTGTCTTTGTGTTCGTCTTCCTTCTCGTATTCGGAATTGTTTCCTCGATCATGCAATTGAGTAGTTCCGTACTCGGAGGGTCCTGAGATTTGGCCGCATTCCGACCTAACCCACGCATATCAGCACTTCTTTCCTGTCCCAAGTTTGGCATCACAATTCAACTACCAGCAACATGCATTCCCACCTAAGATATTTATTCAGTGCGATCACTATTTGGCTAGTGTGTATGACACACTCTCACGCTCAGGCCCCCTCGAGTTTACGCTATAGCCAAGGAATAAACTTAACCTATACACAAGGTTACGCAATTCCTTATAATTTTTTTCAGTATGATGGAGCGGAAGCTACTTCTATCTCAATTACCCCTCCGCTACCGGCCGGGATCACCTTTGTCACCGATATTAGCCTCAATGAAGGCAGCATGTGGGGCACGCCAACTGCTACCGCCGCATCCACTGATCACCTTGTGACCGTGACCAACCCTGATGGAAGTGCTACACTTGGCATCAATGTGACTGTATTCGAACCCGGTAGCAATAAAGTCTACATCAATACCAATACCATCCTGAAAAATTCGGTCAGCGAGGGTTTTTCATCCGCCGTCATTTGCTGGCTCACAGACTCCTCGGCGAAGCAAGACATAAGACCTGCGCTGCGAAAGATGCGAACTGGATCATTGCGTTTTCCTTATGGCCACCTTTCAGACAACTACCTTTGGCATGACATCGATGAGGGTGATCCACTCTCAGGGCTCAGACCGATCGTCGCTTCAGATTCGCAGACTCCTTCATTCTGGACCTGGGCCACGAATCGCGATGGAACCTTCATCGATGCCATGGATTTCGATGAGTATATGTCTATTTGCACAGAATTGGAGATTCAGCCGCTCGTCGTCGTCAACATACTCTCTCATAAATATACCAATGGCCCCAGCCTCGACCGCCTCATCGAAACCGCGGCTGCTTGGGTACAGTATGCCAAAGATAAAAACTACGAGGTCGCCTATTGGCAAATCGGCAACGAAATCGATCATCACCCGGACCTTATCACTCAATCAGAATACGTCTCAGCTTATCATCAAATGGTAGACGCCATGAAGGCAGTAGACCCAACAATCCTAACCGGTACGGGCCTGCTCGGGAACATCAACTATCTGCGAGCCGTGGTCGATGCCAACCCGGATAATGTGGATTTCCTTAGCGCACACCAATACCTCTGGCAGTTCGATTTGGATACCTATGAAAACTGGCGGGACTATACCGGAAGCCTGATTCCAAATGTCAATAACGCTGTCACCGTAAGTAAGGAAAATGGAAATATCCCCGTTCTCATAACTGAAACAAATACTTACGGTCCTTCACCTTTACTTGAAGGAAACTCGGTAAACAACTTTCTCAAGGCACTTTGCTGGTTCCAGCTTCTGATGGAGCAAATGTACGCCGAAAATGTCCAATTCTCCTACTACTGGGGAACGACGGACCCATGGAACATCAGCAATGGGGGTCTGGCGGACGATGAAACCTATACCCTTCTTAAAAATGACGCCACGCTATCCATGCGCGCAGAGATATCCCGAATCGTAAATGAGAACACACTGGACAATCTGGTCTCGAGCAGTACGTCCATTTCGAAGGTTCGAACGTACGCTTCGGTCGACGCATCCAAGGATCGAGTCAATTTGTTTTTCTTAAATAAAGACACAATCAGTCACCCTGTGAATGTCACCGTCGATGGTACGAGTATCCCTCCTTACTACTCTATCAGACACTACACAGCCGATTCACCAGACTCCTTCTCCGCCAACTATGTCAACTCGACCGAGGAAATCAGCATCACTGCAAACAGTTTTTCGATGGATCTGCCACCCCTCTGCGTAACAGTGATCAGCTTCTACCAGGAGCGAAACTTTGAAACCCTTTTCTCCCATCTCCTGCCGGAGGAAGATGAGAATTCGGACGGAAAATCCAATTACCTGAATTACGCCCACGGCTTCGACCCGGAGAATCCGATTCATCGGGAAGGCTTTCGATTTGATGGCGAGACGCTTTTGTTTGCGGTTAGAAATAATGTCACCGATGTCCACAGCACCTTGTACAGGTCGCCGAATCTTTCGGATTGGTACGACATGATCCCGGTCATTGACTATGTAGCCACCTTGAAATCTCAAGATAGTGAGCAATCCATCTACCGCGGAGTCATCGATAAGCTTTATCTCGATCAGGATGAATATTTCTTTCGCCAAGATTTTTCGACATCGGATCCACAATAAACCTTCTCCACTACACGGATCACCAGATACCTTGCCATCGGGTACAACCAATCCAAAATTTTGTGACATACGCATTTCAATATTTACTCTAAATGCTTATTTAAATGCCCTTCAGTTGAGTAGCTTGGGCGGCTTAGTCCAATAGCGCCACTATTAACTAGGTATTTCTCGTGGCGCTTACGAATCAGCGAGTATGCCTTTGAACGATCTGCTCTAATACCAAATTGATATAAGGATCATCCGCGTAGAAATGAAAGCCCGCCTCAGGGTAGGATTTATCTGAGGCTATTGCGTCGTGAAGGTGTGGGTAGGTAGGATCTGCCAATCCCTCAATAATCCAAACCGGCTGCCGGATTGAACGCATTCTTGAAAAGTCGGTATCCGTAATGGTTTCTACCCCTCCTGCCCAATAGTTAAATCCATTTGAATGCACCACCATTTCCTCATTCTCTCTGACGCTATTCAAATCTAGAATAGGATTGAGCAAAATAAATTTGGCGGGAGCTGGCGATACCAGGAGATTATCATTAAAGTGATCGTAAGTCTTGTCGGTGAGGGTAGTAGCCAAGGCCAAATGAGCCCCGTATCCACTCCCCACTGCCACAAGCTCTGAAGTATTGATATTCAACATGTCCGCATTTTCCTTGATCCATCGAAAAGCCGACCTGACATCCCTAACACTGGTATCATATGGAACCCGGTTTATGTAAGGAGTGCTGAAGTCGGGAAGAAAGACGACAAAGCCTTTTTCCAAAGCTAACCGTTCTGCGAGCGTTGCCATTTCGTAGTAATCATTCTCACACAATGCTCCATTGACCAGTGGACCTTCATACAAGAAAATGGCGACCGGATAAGGCACATGATCTAGAACCGAATATCCGGGTGGGGTGAGCATTTGCACGAAGTTAGAACGATTACCATTTCCGTCGTCCTGGTCTCTGTAAGCATGAGCGACTGAATCAAATAAAGGGTCGAGCCTCTTTACAGTCATCCCGAATTCCCTAAGAAAAGTGGCCCCTTGCTTCATCGTCTCGTCCAATGCTGGATCATGGTTGGCAAAACCATGCACTGCTCCTTCAAACATTTCCATTTGGCATACCCCACCCCTCCCAATAGCTTCCATTTTGTCCCGGAAGTCTTCGACCATAAAAGGGGGAGTGACCGTATCTTTACTTCCGTTGAACAAAAGAGTTGGAGGCGTTTCATCGGTAATGTTGAACACCGGACTCATCGCTTCGGGAGTTAAGTTTGTATCCTCACCCAGCCACCGATTATAGCCATCCTCAAAATAAAAACTCAAGTCAACCGCAGGGTTAATCAATATCTGTGCGCCAAGCTTTGAACTCTCGTACGGCTTGGATTCATCCGGCTGATATTCCATACCTTTCTCTGGCAAATCAACCATCCCAGCCGCACTGATCAGATAGCCGCCAGCTGACCCCCCTAAGCCGACGATCCGATCCGGATCCACCTGGTATGTTGCGGCATGCTGCCTAACCCACCGGACGGCTCGTTTAATATCAGCAAGTTGCTCTTGGATTGTGATATAAGGGATGGCTAGGTGCTGACCGGCATTTCCGGGATCCCGAAGTCGATACTCCGGAAGAAAGCAAACAATTCCCAGCTTGGAAAAAAAATTAGCCTGAATTAGAAATTGTTTGGGGCTTCCCATCGAAAACCCGCCTCCATGCACCAGGATCATAGCCGGATAGGTTTCTGATTTCTGCATGTCCTCCGGTCTGACAATGAACATCCTCAATTCGTAAGGAATCTCACTCTGGGCATCCACCCATACCCTTTTCTTGTAAATCTCTGACTCCGCATTAGAGAGGACCTCGGCCCGATGTTCGACTATTCTAGCAGCCAACCGGGGGTAAAGCTGATGATTAACGCCAATTACTAGCAGAAAAATGATCAATTTCAGCATTCTTTGTCCTTTATCTGGAGACCAGCCCGATAGACTCTTACCGTAGACATATCCGGGTAGGATTCCATTTAATCTAACAATATCAAAACTCTATCTTTGCCTATTATACGGATGCCTTATGGCTGATCTACCACTACCACATCCGCATAAGTAAAATCCGACTTGGAAATCTATTATTAGGTAACGCCCTTCAACATCCTTCGCAGACCGTCCTTGAGAAACTCCTGGTCAAGGCTGAGGGCAATAAATCGGTAGCCCTGCTTCACGGCATCCGTGACCAGCTCAGGCCGGTTAGGGACGATGTGAAAGCCTGGAAGGACACCGTTGCGTTTGGAGGCAGCGAGGAAGGTATCGCGCGCCTCTGCTACCCTTGGGTGGTCGAGTTGCCCGGCTAAACCCATCGAAGCGGAGAGATCGTAGGGGCCAATAAAGCTGGCGGTGATCCCCGGTACCGAAAGTATGTCATCCACGTTTGGAACGGCCTCAATGTGCTCAAGCATAACCACCACCTTAACCTCCCGATTGTGTTGCTCAAAATAACCCGCGAAATTCCGCCCATAGTCGGTGGCCCGACACAAAGAGGAACCGCGAATCCCCTCTGGCGGAAACTTTGCGATGGCAACCGCCTTTTCAGCAGTCGCTCGATCATTAACAGAAGGGACAATCAGACCAGTGGCTCCGAGATCGAGCGCTTTCTTCGCCGCTACCTCGTCGCAGGAGGGTAGCCGTACAAACAATTCTTTGCCGGAACCTTTGAGTGCCCTGGCAATGTTCGCCAGGTCTGAAAGACCGGTATCCGTATGCTCCATATCCACGCACACAAAATCGATTGCCTCACCGGCAAACACCTCCGCAATACCAGGATGACCAAACATCATCCAAGCTCCTACCATCAGACTATCGTTTCCAATACTTTTCATAACAACAATTTTCCTCAAGAGGCCGTGTCTTGGCAACCGTCAAGCCTTTCAATATTCAGGATGCCGACCTTGATTGAGATCGGCATCCAAATATTCAAAAGGGTAATTTACGATGGGGTTGACGTGGGTTTTCCCAACCAGGCCAACACGGTATCCCAGAGCTTTCAGGTAATGGGGTATGCTTTGCGTCCCCTCATAGGATACCGCGTGATTGGGGTGTGCCCCGCTTCGCACGGGATACAGTCCGTTGTAGAGCGCATGACGCAAGGGAGAGCAAGTCGGGGCGGGGCTAAAAAAATTGAGCATCTTCAACCCGTCTGAAGCAATGCTGTCTATATTTGGCGTTGCTACATTTTTCCCACCGAAAAAGCCCACATCATTAAATGTCATGTCATCGGCTATTATGATCATGAAGTTGGGCGGCGATTTTTCCGCTGCACAATGGAGTCCAAATAAAAATCCGAAGATCCAAAAGACTCCATGAAAACTTTTGAATGTAGATGGATTACATGATCCCAGCATACCAAGTTCCTAATGGTTTTGGATTAATTATCTTTAACCCTGACAACCTCGGGTGCGGCATCATCCAGGGTGGGTATCGGGACCAGTTTGATAAAGACCAGGGCCAACAATCCGATCACTGTCGCGATCAAAAAGATTGCCGGGAACCCCAACGTTCCCTGCAGCAACCCGGCAAGCGCTCCGGGAAAGGTAAATCCTATCCCCATAATACCGCTCGAAATCGCTAGCATTGATGTCTTGTTTGGACCCTGCGCAATGGCGTGCAGGTAGAAAAAGAAGGCCGAGAACCCAAGGCCGTACCCGAAGCTCTCCGCGCAGGAGATCAGGAACAACCACGTAGGAAACGCGTCCCCGAGAAAGGTAAAGCTTGCCACAGGCTGATGGAGAGCAAGGAAAACATATCCGAGATTGGGGAGGTTTAGGAAAAGACTCAGGGGGATGAAGGTGGCCCGAAGCCCGTAGCGCTTGACAATGAATCCTCCAAGAATTCCTCCTATGGTCATCCAGGGCACATCCGTATAGGTCTTTAACATCGCGACCCCGGTAGTGGTCACTTCCATCCCCCCGTCTTCAATGGAGTCCATGTAGAATGGTGCCGTCATGAAGAAAACCATCCCCTGCCCAAAACGGTAAAAGAGAATCAAGGCGATAATTGCCCATACCCGGTCTTGTTGAAAGTACTCTTTGAGAACGCTCCAAAGGGGAAAACCCTTCCCCACTGGCACTGGTTGGTCGGAAACGATCCGCGGAAGAAATCGCCAGTTGTAGAGCGCCGTCACGAAAAATACTCCCGCTGCAATCAGCATCGCCACCGCCCATCCTGTTAGAAGACGCTCACCAGGCGGAAGCGGGCCTCCAAAGATATTCTCATTAATATCCCCGGCAAAACGAACGAGAAAAATGAGCCCAAAGATAATGCCGCCCCGGATGGCCGCTGCCTTGATCCCGACAAATTCAGCCTGACGACGTTGAGAGAGCGCTCTCAGATAATATCCATCCGTCACTACCGCGAGACAACCAAAACCAATGGCGGCGATAAAAAACAGGGTCAGCGACGAGACGGTAAACGCGAAATCAAGATAGACCACAACTGCGAGGCCCAAACAGAGAAAAGCCATGATCAGGTGCAAGCGCCAGATCAACGTGTGCTTCGTGCCACAGGCGTCTAACCACGGAGAGAGCAAAAACCGAAAAGAAACGGGAAGGGTCAGCAGAGCAATCATCCCGACAAAGGCATTCGAATAGCCGAGAGATTTGTACATGACCCCCGTCAGATTCCCGAGAATACCCCCTTCCCCCATCCCCCATGCGAGGTACAAGGCGGGCACAAAGACCCAGGGAGAGGAGAGAATGGATTTGAATTTTCCGGTCACAGGGGCTGGGGTTCGTTAACGTCGGTGGGTCTCATTCGCTAACCCCCTCGCCAGACAGGGCGATGATCTCCGCTGGGTCAAGACCCCGCTGATAGATCCTCAACTGGTCGAGGTCGCCTGTCCAGTTATAGCGGGGATCGTCGTTGTTCTTGAATCGGCCGAGATGGAGATAATCGGCCGCCGGAATATCAATCCCGGCAGTATCCGAGATCGATTCGGCGACCAGTTTCTCGCCGTCGACCCAGATCGAGATCTCCTCGTCGCGGATCACGTTGACCACCACATGGTGCCAAGCACCGACCATATCGAGCCCCCGGTAGTAGGGGCCATATCGTTTTTCCCCCGCTGTAAACAGGAGGCGGACGTCGGTCGGATTGACCATGATCGACAGGCCCGGCTCGCCGGTGCCTCCGAACTCAAAAGTGCGTTCGGTAAGATTAATGGTCTGCCCCTGCCTGACCCAGAAAGATACCGCGAAGTCACCGGTCCCAATAGCGAGTGGTTCAGGAGCCAAAACACGAGCATAGGCATCGGCTCCATCGAAGGAAAGAGCCCTCCCAAAGCGCCCGTCCGTCAACCCGACCGCCTTATCGGCGACAAAAAGGGTGTGACCGTTCCCGGAGGCGTCGCCAATGGAAAGGCCTGACCAGACGGCATCCTCGTCGAAACGCCACCAAGCGGCGGCATCCAGCGGAATCGGCACACCCTCACCGGCGGAGGCGCGCACCACCGGCCCGGGCCAGACGAAACCGTCGCCATCTACGGTATCGAGCCGGAATTCGTAGGTGCGTGCGTCGACGAGCCCGGCCACCTCGGCAACGCGGGCGGAACCGTCCAAGCGCACGTCTTCGACATTGGAATCACCTGTCACGAGGATAAATCCGGCAGGATTCTCAGCACATTCCCAGGAAAAGCGAACGCCACTCGCAATGCCCTCGGCCGATAAGCTGGTAGTAGCCACCGGAAGTTCGGCAGCGGGGACGAGAACTCCCTGCGAGAAATTTCCAGACCCGTCGACTGTCTGGATACGCAGATTCACAAGGCGATCAACCGCAGGCCGGGGGATGACCGCTTCGCCCTCCAATGCAGCCACCACAACGGCCGGGTAATCCGCTACGCCCTCGGCATCGATTCGCACTCGGACCAGGTCCCCGTCGGAGGGATTTCGCCAAGTCAACCGCAAGGTTCTCGGTTCACCGCCCACCTCTTCGACGGTGACCTCTGCCAGCTCGGAAGGATCGCGGAAGTTCCCGGGGAAATCATCCGTAAGGCCTATCCGGTCGTACTCCATCCGCGAGGGGTCGAACCCGTCACGCCAGCTGACATTGTCATAGGTGTGTCTGATATCCGTCCTGTTGGTCCGGAAGGGCACGCCGGTGTTCCGAATCTCAACATCGCGCAACACCTGGTCGGTGACTCCACCTGGATAGTCGAAAAATATGCCGTTCGGCTTGATATCCTGCATGGAGGGATGTGCCTCAATGTCACTGATGATCACCTGCTCAATGGTGTTGGACGGGAAGTCATCCTCGCTGCAGATCCCGGCCATGTGGATCGCTCCCATGTCACCGCTGTCCTGGCCGACATTATAAAAATACGAATATGAAATGACGTTGTCGACGGACCGCGGACGGTTGGTGTCGTGGGCTTTCCCCCCACTCTTGATAATCTGGGTGTAAGGCCCGCGCATCGTCACGGCGTAACGGGGCGAATCGAAAATCTCGTTATGGGTCAGAGTGTTATTGCTCGCGCCCCAGACATTGATCCCAAAGGCATCCACCCCGATCAGTCCGACCCGATGGATTAAGTTGTTCGAAACCATATTGAACTCGTTGACGTCGCGCGGATAGTCGCGCCGCTCCCGATGGTAGGCTATACAAATTCCCGAAATGCCCATGTCCTCGATCCAGTTGCCGTGGATGCGGTCATATTTATTGGAACGGTCGAGATAGATACCGTTCAAGCCAGCGCTCCGGATGTGATTGTAAAGCACCTCAACGTTTTCGGTATAGCGAAGGTGCACGATTCCGTTGTTGCCGTAGCCAGTCGACACCGACCAGGGGAAGTGAGTGAGTCCGACCATTGTGCCAAACGTATCCGTATAGGCCATCTCGAATCCCTCGACGACGACATGCTGCACCGGCTCGTCCACCGAACCTCCATCCAGGAAGACGATCCGCTCAAGAATCGGCGCGAAAATTTCCTGCTCGTCCGGATCGCCGAAACGGGGCCAATAATAGAGGGTGCCCTCCTTCTCATCCAGATAGAACTCGCCCGGCTGGTCGAGCAGGGACCGCGCCCCTTCGATATAGTAGCGTGCCTGCTTACCGATCGCCACCTTGGTCTTGTTATCGGGAAGACGGATCTCCCGCTTTTCTGGATCAATATGGTCGATTCGGCGAGTCACCTTATGCCAGTCAGCGTAACCCCAGGGCCAAAAAACCAAGTTCGCCTGGTCCCCGAGGTCGCCCACGTCAATCTCCGCTAAGTCCCCTTCCTTCCAGGTCAAAACCCTGTTCGTTCCTCCCTCAGCATTCAGGTAGCGCCAACCTGAAGTCGGGAAGCGCGGGTCGAACTCGTAGTTGGGAAAGCGCGCCTTACGGGCGCGGATCCCATTTTCATAGAGGGTGTGAAACGGGTCGAGGCTGGAAACATCGGCTCGAAAAATTCCGTCGCCGAGCGACTCCCAACCCTTCACAGAAACGCCCCCCAACAGACGCGCCGACCCCGGCTCGCCTCCCCCGCGATAGATGATTCGGGATTCCTCTGTTCCAGAATCCTCCGGCCGTAGCACGAACGGTTCAGATCGGGGATAGTCGCCAGGCGCAACCCATACGAGGACGTCTGCCGTGCGCTCTTCCGCGGGCAGGGTGCGAACCGCATCACGAGCAGCCTCAAGGGATGCGAAGGGCTTTTCAGAGGTACCTGCGTTGGCATCGTCCCCTTCCGGCGAAACATAAAAAACCGCCGCATAGCCGGATGGGTCTGGCAGTTCCACTGCCGTGGCCACGACGATATCTGATTCGACATCAGGATCGACGTCCGCAGCGGGAGGAGGCGACTCGCCGGATGGCTTGCATCCACCCAACAGGAGACATCCCGCCATTCCAATAATCGCGCCGCGGACAACACGGCCTAGTATTTTTGTTTCAAATATTCTCATTTCTCTTCCCCTTGTTCCACCGACAGGCTGCGCACTTCCATACCCGAACGTAGCGGATCGGCCATCGCACTGAAGAGACACGTCTCCAGTTCGGGCGGCCATTCTGCGTCAAAGGGATGAGGCCCGTTCCAGCCACCATCGCCAAGGCTTATGCGGAAAGTTTCGGAGGCGAAATCAACTTCCATTCCTACGGAAATCCACTCCCCCACTGGCACGGCAATACCGGGGCCCTTCAAAGGCTCGCTATCAATTAGCGCCACCAAACGCCCATCCCTGACCACACAGGCGGCGAACCACTCGGACCCCACTCCATCCATGAGGCGAAAATCTCCGTGGGAATTCTGGCCAGCTTCGAAACGGACTTCCCATGTGGCACGGACCACACCCCCCGCTTTCAGGGGTGACGAATTGATCCAAACTTGTCCGGGGTAGCTAGCCGAGGTCGCCCGATAGGGAACCGCAATCCATTTAGAACCCTCATCCATTCCGTCCGGCGAGGCATCCACCCTGCGGGATGCGTTCACCCAGCCCATTTCCCGCACCACTCGCTGCCGGAGCTCATCCAAACTGGTCTCGGCCGTCACTCCCGGAAAGCCCTGTTCCACCAAAGCATCGCGGAAGCCCTTGAAAAACGCCTCGCTGAAATCACCGCCGTATTGCCAGATCCGGTTGAGCATCCCTGAGACATCGTCCAGATGGATGCCGGCGGCACCCATCTCCACCCAATCGATGCAGCGCTGCAGCACCGCTTCGCGATAGAGCGGCGAGGCGAAGGAAGAACCGTAGCGGGGAAAGTTCCACTCCGCACGAATAAGTATCGGACCGCCGCCGGGGTAACGCGCCCACCCCTGCCAGTCCGGAGGGAAGGCGAGCAAATCGCCAGATTTCGGCTCGGACCGCTCCGGGTTGATCATCCACGTGTGCATGAGGGCCACGCTCCCGTGAAACGCCCAGCCCTTCCTCGCAGCATAGCCTATGGTATCATCCGTAGCGTCGTAGGACCAGGAAATCCGGTCGATGGAGTATCCGTCGAGAGGATCCTGCGGAGACGCCAGCAATTCATCAACCCATGGCGGACGCCGCCACTTATCGTTGAAGCGGATCATCCGCATCAATGGCACCTCGGATTCGGCCATCTGCTCCCGAAAAGAGTTACGGACCATCCGGGGAAAGGAAATTTCTTCAGCAGTGCGGACTTTTACTATACCCCAAGCCTCCACACCCTCCACAGCCACAACAAGCCCGCCGTCTTCATCCATCTCCCAACTCACACCGCTTTCCGGGCCTTGGTCCCATTCGATCGTGGCAAGATCCACCCCAACGACCTCCGCTCCGCCGAGCAGGGAGGGCAGGATACGAAATAAAACCGGTTCCGCCGGAAGCGTTCCGGGATCGGCGCGCCGCAAAAGATGCAGCACGAGGGGGGCTGTCGACGGTTCCGCCGAAACCCGGGGGATCGGCGGGTAATACTGCGACCGGTAACCGTCGGCGAGTTCAAAAGGACTGTCCACATTTGAAGGATCACTGACGCCCAGAACCTCGACAGCCAGCGGATCTCCAATGAAGCGGTCCTCACCAAAACGCTCCTGATCGATCATACGTAAACCTTCCCGCGACTCACCATCGCCCTCGAATAGCCCCTCGTCCCGGAGCCGGACCACAGTCGGGATACCCGCGTCGAAGAAATCACCGAGCCTCTCCTCCAGACCGCGCAACGAGTCGATTCCCTTCTTTCCGTAGGGAACCTCCAGCAAATTCCAAAGCACTGGGACATAACCGTCGATAAAGTCCGGATTTTCCTCAATCATTCGGAAGATGGGCTGATGCCCCTCCAAGCTACCGTAAAACCGGTAAAACTGGCTTCCATCGTAAAGGCACCAAGGCACATGCATGTGTCCGCCCAACGCGTAGGCGAAGCCGGTGCCCCGGGCGTAGGCAAAGGCATCCTCGTCCTCCCGCCACAGTGAATTGGACGAGGCGCTCGGCATCACCAGGAGGGCCGAACCGACCCCCTCTACCAGTCCGTTTATGGCAAGAAAGTGGTCCCGATCCCTAGCCAATGCGGCCACGTCCAGCTCCACGTTCATAAAATCGAAATACCGGGCCTCCTCGATCCAACGACCGTAATGGAAGCCTCCGGCCGGATTTCCACTCAAGAGCGGAACCGGCCCTTCGCCGGCGTTTTCGTTCAAGCCGTTTCGCACATAAGCCAATAGCCCGAGAATTGAATCGAAATGCTCAGCCTCAACCGCATCGATCAGCGGCGTTCGCGAAGAACGATCCACGACGCCGCCAGCTGTCGTCAAGGAGTCCGCGGAGTAGAGGTCAGCGACCGCATCAGTAGAAGAGGCGTGCGCGGGCACAGCAACACACACGAGAAGGGCGAAGGCACGAATCAAAAGCTTCATTGGGGGAATATTTAAGGGAATACTAGTAAGAAACAGGTAGACCATACTCATCCGGAACTTCCCATGCCGATTCCAGTCATCTACAACAATCGGACATTCCCATCAAATTCCTGACATTGGAACACTCGGAAGCGGGTTTATCATACCAGTTGGAGATTCAGGGTAACGGGACCGCGAAGAAATCCGTATTCCCATTCCGGTTCCGCAGTCAGCCGCATTTCGAGCAGATTCTCTTGGGAGGCGAGACAGTCCTCCAGACTCGGCTGGGGGGACTGCATGAACCGAACAATGCCAGCCGACCATCGGGTAAACAAATGGGTTTGGGACTCGGGCACGCCAAACATACGCGCGATCACCCCGACCGGGAGGGGATGCGCGAACTCGGAGACAAATTCCACTGGGGCACCCCCCGCAGTCGCAGAATCCAGCAAACGATTCACCGTCCCAGAAATTTCGGCCGCCATTGTTTGGATCACGGAGGGGCGGAAGACATCCTGCAGAATCTTGCGGAGACGGGTGTGATCCGGCGGATCCACATTGATGAGCCCCTCCGAATAATGATCGATGAGGGGGCGCAATTGATCCCGTTCCTCCTCATCGAAAATATTTTTGAAAAGACCGGTGACTCTCCCGCAGTTGGAAAACCGGCGGGTATCCTTGAGGCAGGTCGCACAATTTCCGTAGTCGGTAACAATCCAGCAGTGCCATTGTTCCGACCAGTGAATTGGCTCCGTCTCGCGAATCTCCCGGTAAAAGGGAAACGGGTTTCGGATGAAATCCGGATTGGTGATGCAGCCGTCAATCTTCACGAGTCATCAAGCGAAAGAGCGACAACCGCCGCCCGTTCCCCCACTTCCTGTTTCCGAACCGGGTGAATATCGGCTGGATCACCGAGATCAAAAATGTCGACCCATCCGACATTCTCCATGCTTTCGGCAACCTCCCGCTGAGTTTCCCTCAGGATGGACCAAGCCGCTTCCATCTCCGGCTTGCCCCACTCGAAGCGGGGCAACTGAACGATGATGAAGGGCATTTCGGGAGAGTTCCACAATGCGCGGTAGGCACCGATCAGATTCCGCAACCAAGCCCGGTAGGCTTCGGCTTGCGCGGGAGTATTCGTATTGGATTCGCCCTGATACCACACGACCCCGGAAACGGGCAGTCCGGCCAATGGCCTCACATGTTGCTCAAACAGAGTCGCAGGTACCGCCCGGCCAAGATCCCAGCGGGCGAGGCGATGCTGGCCCCACGGACGAAAATCTGCCTCGTCGGCTGCCGCAGCCTCCAGAACATCCGGGTCGTCCACCAACTCGCGCAGCCGGCGACCCTCCTCCGTGTTGGGAAAGTCTTCGACCGGCACCCACGCCTCAATGGCGGTTCCTCCTTTTGCCGCAACAACAAACCCGGTGGGGGCTTGTCTGTGACGAGCCATGGCACTGGCAAACGATACAGCCACCGCCGAATAATTCCCGGCATTTGCTGGAGTCACGGCGACCCACTCCTCCTGCTCCCAGGTAAAGACACCGAGCCCCTCAACCCCTGCGACAATCGCTGCGGCCTCCGCAGACCGTGAGGTCGGAAAGGCCATGTTCGACTGCCCCGCGCAGAGCCAGAGTTCAGCTTGTTCGCCCGGCAGATTCACGGCCCCCTGGCCTACTTCCTGTATCACTTTTTTCATAACAAATTTCCGTATAGCCGGACGCGCCTTTTCCCGTGCCTCCTCCATGAGTTGTATCGCGTCCTTCCTCCGTTCCTCCTCGGTCTCCTTTAAGCTTTCGTATTCGCGGTACCGCCGAAGCAAATAACTACGGGGCGATTCTCTTTTCAATTCATTTTCCTCCACTTCACGGAGAAGTATCCGCATTTTCTCCCTATCGACCGGGCGGGGGCGATCACCCCACAACCGCATCTCGCAGAAGGCGATATCCGAGAGGGATTGCTGGAGATCCTGCTTCCGCTCCAAAATCGAAACCACCTCCCGGGCCTGACGCATCTGCGGCGTCGCTTCTGCAGCGCCGGTCAGATCCACTCCCGCCGACCATTCGGTGGCGGTCGCAGTAAGGACCGACAAACCGTCGATGGACAATTGATACGAGCCCGGCGACAAGCCGCGAACAGAGAGAATCTCCCGGTTGAAGAGCTCCCTGAAGCCCAGTCGCTCCGGCAGTGCTGTAGCTCCGTCCGGAATCGGAAAGGGAAGTGATTCAGCCTTCCAATCAAAAGAAAGGTCTTCCTCTACATTTTGAAGAGAGGAAACCTTTCCGCCGGCCTGCGCGATCGTCCTGCCCTTCTCCGCGTCGATGACAATGGTGGAAACGGGAACCTCCCCGAACTCCTCGAGGAGCCAAAGATAGGCCATCAGAAAATGACCTTCGACACCGGGATGAACCCGATCCCGTCCGACCAGCGTCGCCGTCGGATCTTCTTCCTGCAAAGCCAGATTCAATGCCCGCATGGGCTCGAAGAACCGGACCAGGGGAAGATCCTTCCCGGCTGCCAGATCCCGCACAAAGGCCGCGCAACGGGCCAATCCTTCGTTCACCTCGTATGCAACCATTGGTTCGGAGTTCATGGTATCGTCCGCTGGAGAGGGGGTTACGAGAATGACCCGAGCCCCCCGTCCTTCGATTCCCGTGACAACGCTCCGAAGGTTTTTCCGGTAGTTCTCCAATCGCTCTTCCCGGGCCTCGAGATTCGAGCCAACCGGATCCCGGGTGAAATAGAGGGACCGCCCCACATCGTTCATCCCGAACATTACCGACACCACCGTGGGTTCACTGGAGAACACATCCCAGTCGAGACGCCTCAGAGCTCCGGCCGCGATATCCCCACCAATCCCTTCGTTGAAAATGAGAAGCCCGGATTCCGGGAACCGCGTCCGGAGAAAGTTCTCAACGTATCGGTGATAACGACCGCTCTGGGTGATGCTGTCTCCGAGAACCACCCATCGGTCTTCATCGAGGAGACCGAAGGAATCCCTGCGGGCCGCCTCCTCCGGTCCGGAGAGACTGGAACCCGGACGAATCCGCAAAATGCCCCAGGGTTCAAGGGCAGGAACCTCGAGAATGATCAACCCGTCCTTACGGGAAACCGGCACCCCACGGTTCCGGACCAGCGCCTGAAAGTCCCCCGTTTCCTCGGCAAGAACGTGAACCGCTGGGTCGTAGGGGCTCTGTGTGAGAAGCTCGAAAACGAGGTCTCCCGGATGGTCGAACGCTTCTTCCGGAAGGACCAGGGTGAACGGTTCTGGTTCGGTCCGCCGGAGATTTTCCGCCGGCTCATACATCTTGATCCGTTCGCCGGTCGGGGTGGTAAACCACGACCCGGAACCGTGCTCCTCAACCGGAAGCCCCCAGTCAACGAGGTGAAGGAGCACCGCGCCGTCTCCGCCGGATTGCGCCCGGAGGAACCCGTAGACACCTCCACTCCCGCCGTGAACCTCGGGCGTATCGGAACCGGAGGATGGAATCCCCGGGCCGAATGCGACCGCCTCCCGGTATCCAGCCCAATCCTGGGCCCGGACGAACGCGGACAGGTCGGCGATCACCTCCGGCTCAGCGAAATAACGGGACTGTCCGTCCGGCGACTGGTCGTATACATCCCAAGGCACTTTTCCGAGCATCCCACAAGCGTAAGCGGTCGCAAAAACCCTGCGCAAAAGGGCGTTCTTCGTCTCGAGCGCCACCGGCCGGGAACGGGTCTTCGGCGGACCAAAAACCTGAAGCTTACCAACCTCTCGGGCGAGCTGCGAGCGTTCCCATAGATGGACGGGATTGGCGGTCTCCAGCAGCAGCTCTGAAATCGAGAAATCGAACTCCAGGTGATACGGAGCCCACATCTGCAGGGAGCTGTTGTTGCAGGATATCGTCAGGTTTGGATCGTCTGCATACTCCTTGATTTCCCGGATCATCCGGTTCCAAAAATCAACGGTGGTCTCGGACCAGTAGTCTATCCAATAGGGCTTCAGGGGATCGTCGTAGGTGCGGAAGTCATCCCCAGTCGGAGCATCCTTCTCCCGAAGATACTCGGCATAGTCGAAATTCTCCACCAATTCGATACCCAGCTCCTCCCGTTCGGCGGGTGAGAGATTCGCCGACAGCCACTCCCGGAAACCGGCGATCCCCGTCGGGGAAAAGCCTCCGCCGTAGCGCTGGGCCGCGAAGACCGGCGATTCCGGTTCGTCGCGGTGGAGAGCCTCCGCCCCCCAGTCGATGACCTTCTTCCAGTAGGCGAGATGATGCTCGAAATAGTCTGGATTCGAAGGATCACCGATGCCCCGGTTATCGGCCCAGCCGCGCATGTGGGGCTGGACAATCATATTGCCGTCCAGATCCAGCATATGAATTTCCTTCGGCTGCGCCGGAAAGTTATAAATGCTCCCGTGCAGACTGGCGGAACCCGCCCCGCCGAAGAGGCGACCCATCTCCTTGACCCGCTCGACAGCCTCCCGGTTGCGTTCGTCGAAGTCGATGTAGGTCCACTCCAAGCGGTTGGCGTGAAAATCGCGCATGGCCTGGAATACATCCATTTCCGAGCCTGCAGGAACTTCACGGAACTCGAGGGTCCTCATGGTCACGTCGTTCGGATCAGGGCCGACCCTCTCGGTTACCGAAGATTCAGCCGAGTCGTGGTAGACCGACCAAGCGGCGGCATTCGTCGATGCCATCGCGAGGATTGCGGCCAGAGCGCGGATTAAACGGAGGGTGCAGGCTTTTTTTTTCATATTGATTCGGCAAGGATGGGCTAAAAAGATATTAGAGTGTTTCTCAACTTACTGATTCACGACTTCCAAAGTGATAAAGAGTTTTTTCAACGGCTCACCACTGGCAGTGGCTGTGACTTCCATGTCACTGTTTTCGAGGATGCGGGTCTCGAAGATAACCGTGCTGCCGCCCAAGCTCTCGCCATGCCCTTTCCAGTTCCTGAGGTCAGAGGACCAGCGGTAGCGGGCAAAGATATCAACGGCCGGATTCGTGTTCCTTGGGTGGGTAAACCTAAGCGTTCTCGCGAGGTTATCCACCCCAGCCATTCTCATGCCTCCAGAGGCTTGCGTCGGGGCGGTGCCAAAATAGTTCTCCAAGCCATTGGAGATTCCATCTCCGTCAGCATCGGCCGTGAATTCTGCTAGCGCACCGCTTACGCCGTGCGCGGTTATCCATCCGTCGTAGCTATTGTCGACGGTGAAGTTCCACACCGCCTCATCCTCGATGCCCGCGTAGGCGTTGCCCTCGCTCAGGTTCACGATGGCCCCGGTATCAATGCGCACATGGTAAGGCTTCCCGGATTCGAACAAATCGGTCGGGTCGATGCTCAGCGTCCGGTCGCTGATGCTGACACGGACCGGGGTCTCGACGGGGAAGATTTCCAATGGCGCAGGGGCTCCCGTCTCCCACAATTCAATGTTTCCGGTCGAGCCGAAGGCAATGGCCTCGTCGAAGGTCGCGATCAGGTTCGCATCCAGGACCACGGCACTCGAGTCATCCGCCGGACTGGTCGATATTATCGATGTATGGGCCAAAGAATCGGTGCGAACCTGAAGGACTGAGGAGAAAAACGAATAAGGTTCACCGACAGAGCCGGATTTCTTCCTGACGTTGATCCGGTAGGTGTATGTCGTGGCCGAACTGAGTCCGGTCGCGTTAAACGCCAAGCTGTCCTGCCACCCGCTGCTGACTCCATCCGAAACTCCGGATATTTCCTCGAACATGTATTCAAGTTCGTAGTCGTTGGAAGGGGCGGATCCGGTCATGCGGACCGATGATATGCCCGTGGCATACGGTTCCTCGGACCATGGCATGACACCGATCCACCACCTGGTGCGGATTCCAGGATCCATCGCTCGCTGTCGTATGGGCATGGAATTGGGCTTTGGAATGGTCCGTATCCCCCCAATCAACCG
>Ga0222662_1000484_pt1 | contig 31571 bp, 35 predicted proteins | sample AntAcemetagen600_FD_179821 | JGI IMG/M metagenome (GOLD analysis project Ga0222662, IMG submission 179821) | Saline water microbial communities from Ace Lake, Antarctica - #600 | ecosystem: Environmental > Aquatic > Non-marine Saline and Alkaline > Saline | place: Antarctica: Ace Lake... | reverse complement strand
AAAACGCTCCCCTTGTGCGGCCACCGTGACCCCGCCAGCGAGAGTAGTATTCAGCTTATTGTACAATCCCGCACACAACACACCCGTTCCAGGGGTCGTCGCATATAAGCCATCTGTCATAAATCCGTCCACTGACTACTGTCTGCTGGTGACATTCCTGCAGGCCCCTGCTGAGCCGTGCGATGGGATGTGTCAACAGCATGTACTTGTTGTTGATCAGCTGCCGTAATAAACTGCTGCCCCCCTTCCGCTAAAGAAAACTGTGATGTGACGTCCCGCATAACTGCGAACCGATCATCGATTCTTAACGTAGGCGGGGTTATCGACTCGTTTGGACGATATCGCACTTTAGAAAAATTAAGCCGTCTGCAACCTGTCGCAGGGTCTGCAACCCCAAGACACCCGCACACGGCCATATTCGTAGCAAAGTCTTTTGACTCTCCCGCTTCAGAGTGATGAATTAACTTAGATGGTTTAGCAGTGCCCGCCTCTCCCTTTACTTGATGCAGCACCCAGACAGTGCATCCAAATCGTTCCGCTATCTCTTTACGGCACCGGTCCCCAAAAGTCTTTAACAAATACCGATAACGTGAGGGGTCGTCCGTCCCGATAGCGGCCAGATACCGCTCACAAAGAATCCCCGCATAGTCAATAAATACTGAGCGGATCGGTTGGAGACACCGGGACAAGTTACTCACAATTTCATCAACATACCCATTACCCGCATCAGGGAATTCATCAGAGCCGGATAGGTCATGCAATTTAAAACACTGCGACAGCTGTGGAGAGTACAGCTGATATCTTTCCAATTCAGAAAGTTTTATTTCTTGCTCTACCTGCATCCGCAATTCATAACTAGCCAGATGCCCGGGCGTGGTTAACTGATCCCAGTTTTCCATCGTCTCCAGTTTTTCTCTGGGTATATTAAAGAACGCAGACCAAATACGCGGCCGTAATTTAATTGCTGCCTCTTCCGCAGATACAAATACAGAAACACCGGGAGGCTCCCCGCTTAACTGTGCCTCTGCCCAACATTGCTTCGCTGCAGCTACCGCCATATGGATAGCCAATGTTGTTTTCCCGCCACCAGTGGGGCCAATCAGCCCGTTACAGTCACCGTCTCGCTGCCCCTGTAATATGTTGTCGATAAATGTGACGCCCGTTTTACGGAACACACTTGATTGTATTAACGGAGACCCTATCGCTGGCGCGACATCCACCTCCGGGACCCTATTGAACGTGCTCAGTTTAGCCTGTTGCTGGTTGATTACATCCAAGAACCCCGATAAATTTTCCGGGACCCCGTCGTTCACTGAAGGATTCAACAATGTACGCAACGGAGAAACCACCGTGCGCTCCTGCGCAAACTTACGTAACAATTCACGCGCATAGTTCGTGTTTGTTGCATTCATTTCTACGCCGGTAGGGGCGCATATCTGCCAGATAAGTCCCTGTGCATCCTGGCGAAAAATGGTGTGCAACTGCGAGTCAGTGAAAACTGTTTCCTGGCTCTGGTTCAGTAACTGCTCCGCAGTTTGAGAAAGCGTGTGATATGTTATCCCGCTATACTGATCCTGGCTAATACACATAGCCTCGTAAACCAGCCGCAACGGTGCCTCACGCGCTGTGAAGTGATAAGGCTGCACTAAGTTGCGCGCCTCGTCAAATAGTTGCTTGTCATACGCAAAACAAACCAACATCCACTCGATGGCTGTTGGTTCTATGTAGGCATGCGTTGCTGTAGGCCGCTGCGCCCAAAGCGCAGGGTCTTGTGCCCTGAGTTCACCACCTGACATCCTGACTGATTCCTTTCTTGTACTACCGCGGGAGTTACCGCGGTACTAATCTATGACGAAGCAATGTAGCTTCTTCCTGCAAGTCCGCAGGAACGCAAGTTGGCAGTAAGCGGTCATAAGCGTCTTTCTGAAACAAATACTGTAACAATGCTCCTTCTTTGAAGGCTGTCGCTATTGGCAACAATTCAGTTACTGCAGCACAATAGCAAATTAACGGAGAAACTGCTCCGTCGCCTTCCCGCAGAACATAGTTCAACGCTTTTGCACTATCCCAGTTTAAATTTACTATAAATGGTAAAGTGCGTATCTGCAACTGATTAATATCAGAGTCAATCTGTTGCCTTAATCTTTCCTCATAGCGATAGCGATATTCCTCCCAACGACTAATTGCCGCTTCGGTATGCAGTTGATTTGGCCGCGGAGGGGAAGAACGATTTATAGCAGAAAATTGCGCGCTGATAAACAGCAAAGGATCTGCATCAACAGAAATTATTGCTTTTGCAATTTTAGGCCACACAGGTTTACTGCTGGTGCCCCACGGATTATTCGCTGAAGATGTCCCGTCCCATTTACCTAAATTTTCTCGCCCATAGTGTGCATTTCCTGTGACTTGCTGCATTAACACGCAATATATTGTACGCACCTTCTGCGCCATCTGCTCGAGGACTTGGACATGCTGCCCTACCTCAGCTTCCTGCGGACTCTCGAAAATGAGTTCGCGTGCATTACGCATTTCTAATTCGCCCCCTTGTCTCAGGCCAATCTTGCGACCATTTTAACTCAGCGTAGTTTCTCCGCCGGGATGCGGACTTTCTTTTGAACCCTTCGTCAAAGCAGTCGTAACCGTCAATAACCTCTCCAGATTTTTTCCCTGTAGTAGGGGAAATACGACTAACCCTAGCCGGTCCCTGCGCGTCTAAGATAGGTGACTCCCTCGCGTCTAATCGATACAGCACTTGCAACTGTTCAAAGTCTACCCCAGTAGCCCATACGTCCGTTGCGATAACCCGTTTTAACGTCCCCTCGCTAAACTGTTCCCGCATCTCATCTCGTACTGCGGGTGTGGTTGGGGCAAAGTTGTCCGGTAAAAAATGATTTTGTTTATACCACTCCATTTTCTCCGGCAACATCGATCCATAACACAAAGAAAACTCAGGTAAAAACTGCCACAGCATTATCGCATGATCTACAGTTGCTACCAAGACCAAAATCTGCGTATCTGGATCTTGATAGTTATTTCTTATATCATTGGCAAATATACTGTTACGATCCTGGTTCCGCCATATCCCTGCCTTCATCTTATACACACCAGACTTTCCTTTTGCCGGGTTATGTACCAGGTTAATAGGCAGCCACCGCACATGTATCGGAACTACCAACCCTAACGCTGCTGCTGCTTCATAGGATAGGTAAAATATCTGTCTTCCAAAGAACAACTCTAACTGCGCATGCGCCCCGTCCATCCGCCCAGCGGGCGTACCGGTAAAACCAAAATTACGGCTATACCGCCACCCCGTTGCCAACGCCTGCGAAAAAGTATCTGTCATCAGCATATGCGCTTCATCACACAACAAAAAATCCGCTTCCCCTGTTGTATGATGCATTGAGCCTGCTGTGTAGATAGTGACACGGTCCCCATGAAAACGCTCACCTCCTCCTACCATCCCAACATTGGGAAGACTTCTGGAAAGCTGCCGTACCAACCGTTTCGCGACGTCTTTGGGTTTTACTACGATATCCACCTTCGCTTTAGGGTATAAATGGCAGATCGCTTCAAACAGAAATGTTTTTCCAAATCCCATGGTAGCGTTAATCAACCCACACTGGTTCTGCGAAACGTACTGCAAACACTCCTCTTGCTTATCACGAAAAGTGATGTGTTGCCGCACATTATCCCAGTCAGGCTCATACACCCCTTCCTCTTTAGCGGGGCTGATATCCACATACCGCGGTGTAATCCCGTGGGCCATTAACGCTTCTACAATTGTAGTTAAAAACCCAAACCCTGCGACAAGCCGCCCCTCTTCCACCCCGTACAAATGGCGCAGCTCCACTTCCATATTTGCCACCTGCCCATCAGGTGAGTATCTTTGATGCCCCCGCAATAACTTTTTGTGTTCGTATGATAATAACGGATGCAAAAATCCAATAATCCGTGGATCTATCGGATTGCGCCCGTCAGCGCTCAAATCAATTAATGATCCAAACCTCCGGATGACAACACTATCCACTACTTACTCCTCAATGCCGCCCCCGCACAGCTTTCATCACGGAGACGACTTCAAATGTTCCATAAGTCTCTGTATCACTTTTAAAGGGAGATATCCCTTTATAGGTGCCGACAATCTCCAACAATTGAATAAACTCGTCAATCGTCAACCCGTCCGGAAGCACTGCGTTTACGCCGATTATTGTGTTGGGCCGGAAAGCCTCGTGCAACGCGTATCGTGCTCGCTTCCCTTCTTTAGCCGGGGTAACCGTACGCCGCCACTCAGATAATTTCCCGTCGACCACTTGGTCCCATGCTACTTTTGTAGCCGTGTTGTGATGCCGGTTTACAACCTTCGCGGCGTACTGCAAATTTTCCCGCCACCATGAGGCCAAAAACATCACATCCCTGTTTGCATTACGAGGCATCCCATAGATCACCCCGCGACTATCCCCCAACTTTCTTCTCGCAAACCCCAGGCATTCCCGTGTAAACCGCAAACGCATAGTAACTTCCTGCATGGTTACATCCCTGTTTCCATTAAGTCTACAAACTAGCTACCGAAACTTAAAGCGTGCCCCGTAATAACGAGTGCTCCTGATACCCTAATAATTCTGCTGGTTTGAAAAGTTGGTCTGGTATAAACAGCTCCACCTTCTGTGGGCTATTCACTAACAATTGTGTATGCCAAGTCCGGGATAAATAAGCAATAAAATCCCCCGCACCCTGCAACTCTGCTGCTCGCTTACTCTTCGCGTTTACCTGTCGTCGCCACAAAAAATCCCCCGGCCTGTCTGTCCCCTGCGGGGCTATCCCCCCGCCCTTCCACGCCTGCTTCACTAATTGGAACCGCCGCCCTTTGACTGTGTTCGCGTTTGCTTTACCACAGTACTGCGGGGATATTCCCATAAAGTTCTTCAATGCAGACACCCTGTAAGGATGCGCGAGATTAATAAACCACCGCGGGTCCAGAATCTCCGCTACTACCCTGGCTGCCGCAGGAGCATACAACGTATCAATAAACGCCAAGTCATGATAAGCGGGGTGTTGTTTAAAAAGCACATCCACAGTTGCAGTGTATACGTCGCTACGCTGCAGCTCCGCTGCCAAACAGTATGCAAAGTACTCCGCTAATGTAACTGCATGCCAGCCCCCTAATGACGAAGGCCACGTACACTGCCGCATCCGGAAAATCGCCACCTCCGGACACTGCCGCTCCGCCGCCTGACATAGCCGCGGAGTAGCCAGCTCTATCGTAATGTCATCTCGTGACACCGCTGCATTAAACAGCCAAACTATTAAATCCGCATTTTCCTTTAAGCCAAGTAGCCGAAACCTGTATTGCTCACGTTCCGGTAACGCCTCAAAAATATTATAAAAATTATCAGTACACTGCGACGGCACAGACATACCGTCTGCAAGCCACACCATTCCGGCAGCGTCACACTGCAATTTTATCGCCTCATCTTGCATCAGTTTCATAATTGAATCACCGAATCAAACATAGGTGCCAGATCACGTTCATGTGTAACAATAATACATTGTAGCCCTCTTGCCGAGGACAATTCTCTTAACTGCTCCAATACAGGCTCAAAAGATCGGATATGTTCCGCATCTAAATAAGCTGTGGGTTCATCTAAATGAATGGCGCCTACGCTACCTGCGTAGAGTAAATTCAACGATAGCCGCCACGCTAGCGCCACAATAACCTTCTGCCCACCTGACAAGCGGGTCACCGGCTGTACCACCCCGTCAGAGAAATGGGCGTCAAAAGAAAGCCCGTCTGACGCAGTTAAATAATACTTCGCTTGAAATGTGCAAAGCTGTGTATTAATGGCACATGCCAATCTTTCCAGATTACGCTGGGCTACAAAACGTGGAGACGCATCTTTATGCACTGTACCGCGCACCTCTATAAGAAAGTCTCTCCAGCTTCGCATAATCGCCGACTGCTTCTCTGTCGTGTCTGCGTCTGCCAACCTTGCGTCTATTTGCCGAACGGTCTCTGACGCTGCCGCTAAATCAGTCTCCCAATGCCGTCGATTTGCCGCCGTGGTGTCCCAACCATGGATGTTAACGTCAGCTTGCGACACCTGTGCTGCTGTGTAGGTGGCTACGCCCGCCATCCTTACATCGATATCCTGAATGCTTTGTTGCGTTGTCTCTAACCGCCCATCCAGGTTTGACACATTTGCCGCCAACTGTTGTACTTGTGCCCGTCCCACAGCCACCGCATCGCGTCGTTCTTTATCGGTGTCTATCAATACCTGCAACGCCCGCGGATCTTCCACTTCTTCCGACTGCTCTGGTATCGCTTCCAGATGTACCTGTAATTGTGCTATCTGCGACTGCTGTAACGCCCTTGCATTATCGTAGTCCACCTGTCGCCTATCGAAAGCCAGGCTTGCTTGTGCCGCCTGCTGTATCCTCTGAATCTCCCGCTGCAACACAGGTAGCCGCAAATTCGCTGCCGCAATCGCATCCTGCAGCGTAGTTGTAGATGTGCCGCACGTAGGGCAATTTGCCGCTCCGTCCTTAAAAGACCCTACTAATGTGCGGGCCTGCCGCTCTTCCGCCTGCAGCGACAACATTCCTGTCTCAGTACCCTCAGGAATATACTCCGTCGGTAATACAGGAGCGGATAAGTTATTTAACGCATCCTGTGCGTCATTTAAAGATTTTGCCGCTGCTTGTCTTGCAGTGCGCTGCTGCTGTCGTTGCGCTAACATGCCGATTGCCACTCTTGCCGCAGCTACATCAGCTTCCCCCTCGCCTAATTGCTCCGTCAACACAGCCAACGATTGCTCTACCGACACCAGGTCTGCTTTGTCTGCCGCAATCTGCGTTTCAAAATTTCCTACAGCAACAGCATACCCATCCCGTTGCGTCTGCAACTGCGTCCGGGCCTGCGACGCTGTTATCACTTCGACATTTGCGTCTCTATTTTCCTGAATCTCCGGGAACCCCGGTAATAACTGTAATTGTGCATCCAGCGTTGTTTGTGTAGTTACGGCCACTGCTCTTTCTATTTGCAGCTGATCCCGATCCACACTTACACTAGGTATTTCAATATTATTAATCTTCCCGCCTAAGAATTTATACAGTACAGCCGCCGGGGCAGTATTAAATAATCGCTGAAACTGCTCCGCTCGCTTTGCGTCGGTCTCGTCAATAAATCCGTAAATGTCCTTCTGCCGTCCCACAACAACATTATTAAACACAGCCGTCGTGATACCCAACAATTGCTCAATCCGGGCCGTAACATCCCGGTCACCTTCAAGAATCTCTCCCGTACTCAATACCAACGTAGCAGTAGGCCGAGTAGGTCGAATATTTCGTCGCACCGTAGCTGTCACGCTTCCATGAGAAAATACTAACTCCACGTAAGAAACGTCACTATCGCCTGCTAGCCAGTACGCATTATCTGCCTTTGTCCCGACGTTGGGATTCTCACCTGTTATCGCAAAGTTGACCGCCCCTAAAAAATTTGACTTCCCTGTCCCATTCGCCCCGATCACAGCGATTAACCCGTCGCCGAACTCCTCTTTTTTATATTTATGGTTACAAAAATTAACCAACTCTATTGATTCACAACGCACTTAATCCCCTTTCAAATATCAATTTCACGCATTGATGGGCTATCCATTGGCTCGTATGTCATGTTCTTTCTTGCCCACTCCATGTAATGCTGGCACAACGCATCTTTAGGGGGGCGGGCAAACAGCCCTTTCCGTTCCCAGCCTGTCGCCGCCAACACCTTTACAGGCACAGGGGGCATGTCGTCGAGATACCCCCGCATTCCAGAATAATCCACCGCGAAACTATGAGGGGCCCCGGAGCATCGACGCCATATATCTATAACCGTGGACGGCGTGTCCACCGCACAGTTACTACAAACGAGCATATACCCGGGCGGCGTCTGCCGTCTGCTGATGCCGCCCCCGCACTTCTGGCACACAAGAAAAAGAAACGGTGCTCTTACCCCACATAATTCCAGCATCCCAACAACTCCCGGCACAACAGATATAATCGACGCCTCCATAGCCTGGCACCACGGAAACATAGAAGCGGTTTCCTCTGCCAACACTAAAGGATGCATGTCCAGCCCAACAGTGCATATCCCGCGGCCTATGCCGTTTTCCAAATCTACTAAAAAATATACAGCACAGTATTCGCTCCTGTCCCAAATCAGCCGATCGCCATAAGCTGCTTCGGCATAATCTGCTAACTCCTCTCGCCCTTCTACCTCCGGTACGGCCGCCGCAATCTTTGTCCCTAAATAGGACTCCTTTCGGCGTACCGCCTCCATCAATTGCACAACCAACGGCGCCCCTTTCGCAGACCCTGTACTTGAGACATGGTACATTAACTCTGCCCCGCGTACATACAGCGGCGGGCCTGCTATACGTACGCACGCACCTTCAATACACTGGGCTACCTGCTCCAACAACTCTTCCCTGCCGCCTTCTCCAAGATGCGGAAATAAAATACCTATTGCACTCTGTTCTACAATAGTTTTAAGCCCCTTCGCCGCCCCCACCGCATACAGCATTTGTTGCAATAATGCATGTTCCATGGCTACCCTCTTACATACTTCTTTTCAAAAATTGCTTTCACAAAAAGTAGATGCTCTTTTGCAAAAATAATCTCCCAATAATCTGGTATAACTGCTTCAAGTACGGACGGGACAACTACAGCACCCGCCGGCTTCTCCTGCACAGGTCGCACCATAAACTGTATGCCGTGATGCACTAACTGCATCACCATAAAACGGACTAACAACCCATCAGTATAAACAAGAGCCACCATACTTGCATCATCCGCTGGTTTCTGCGTGTCGGCTGTCGTACTCTTGTCGGTATTCATTTTCAATTTCGCCTAATGTCTTTTCCTGGTCATGTGATTGTAGTAAACGTATGGCCGTGGCAGCTACCGCAGGGCTGCCCGCTTTCAGCTCTTCTATCGCAGTAACAAGCCCGTCGAACGCAGTCCCGGAATCCTGCATATCCACAACCTCGGTCACACCTACTCGCTGGGGCCGCTCGAATAGATAGTACTGTTCTCCAGCCGCAGCGACTAACCGAACATACGCGTCAGGAATATCATCTCTATACTTCACAAGCAAAATCGGTTTTTGGTACTGTTGCGGCAACTCCTCACAGTCTATTGGGGGTGTCGCCATCCTGGTAATTAACGCATCCAGCTCTGCCGGTGTATTAATTTTACCTGCATTAATAAACGGCCGCGTCTTTAACTTCTCCCAGGTAACCGAAAGATCTGAATGCAGCACACCAAAAACTTTTTCCGGAGATTCTGCTAAACTCTGCATAGAAGTGGATCCCGGAGAATACGCAGTAATTGGCTCCCCATTAGCCGCCTTCTCTCCCACAGACAATGTGACATGATAATCCCCAGTAAGCAGCACACAGCCGGCCGGCATCTGCGACATAGTGGCGTTATGCTTTCCCATCGTCTGGATCTCTGCCCACGCCTGGTGCATTAACACTACGTCCGCTGATGCAATCGCGTCAGCATGGTGCGACATAACCGCTGGGAAATCTGATCCAGTACAATAATCAATCCCTAAAAAATTAACGCCTTCCGCAGTAAACTTACCTGCGTGTATTGCCCAAGGGTGCAAAGATGCCCACGGAGGATCCGCAATATCATGATTCCCTTCAATGTAATAAAACGGAATATGCCGATCGTGCAACCGCTGTATCTCGTACATATATGTGCCCACCGACAACGAATCTGGGTGTGCTTTATCAAATAAGTCTCCCAGCTGTATCAACGGCAACGCGTGCTCTCGGCAATAGTCTACAATCTGTTTTAACGAATAATAAGCATCCCCGGCCAACTCTGGGCACTCCCCCCACGTAGTAGGGCGTAAATGATTATCTGCGGTGAATACCGCAATCGGCTCAGTCATCTAATTCCTCATCTGTTTCTACCGGGGGCGCCGGCCCCAACTCAAGAGTAACTTCAATATGTGTGTTAGGCACCACCGCAAACATTTCAGCGTTGCCACAATACGGATCACCACAATGCACACACTTTTGCATTAACTGTTTATACTTTGCTGGTCGCTTCACTCGGGCGGCTGATGCGTCCATATCGTCAATAAAATCAGCCCCGTCTTCATATATCGCGTCTGCCAACTGGATAAAGTCGTGTAACTCTGTTGGCAATTCCAGGTACTTTGGAGACAACGGCTGCGACTCCCCCAGCTTTAACTGATTCATCGTGCAGATCGTGGCACAGTCTAGCCTCGCCGCTACTCTCGCTTGTTTTATAAAAGTCTGCGATATCATAATTATTCCTCCGGTGCGATACCGTCTGGTTGTGCCCCTCCATACAAAACAGGAGAGTTCATTTTAACATCCAACGCTTTCTCCCCGCGATAGCTCTTGAACAATTCCCGTATATCCCGCGGTGTGTAGCTCAGCACCTTATTTATTGGTGACATCGCCAAAAACTTAGACAGGTCTAATAAGTGGGGAGACGTGGGCGCACAATGCGTAGGAGATACCACGTACAACGGCGGCAGTGGCCTATCGTCCGACCCCCAACCTGTAATAAAATAACCGCTCAACTGACAAAGCCACGATATGTACGCGCTAAAAGTAGTAGGCCAGTCTGCCACGTCAACCGGGACCAGCTGCTTCGCAGTGTGTAGAAGATTTACACATGTTGCGTTTAACACCAACAGATCATCATGCACAACGGTAGGCGATATCTCCCAACCATCGGTTACGACACCCATAGCCAGAAACATCGTCTGTGCGTCCTGCCACGCCGTCTCGTTACGACAGATGTCGCGGACCCCTATCAGTCCTACGCCTTCCTGCTGCACTTGCTGCCGCAATGCCGTGTCCAGCCCCGTCCCTGTTATTAAACAATGCTCAGCAATAAATATTACCTGATTGAATGTAACACCTGCGTCAATCGCCCATGCCAGCCCTGCCGCACGATGGAATCCGGGCGACACGTCTAGCGGTAAATCAGTATGTAATAACTGATACACCCCCTCTACTGACACTTGCTGCAGAGAGGCTGTCTCGTCCACTGCTACCGTGTAATGTGACAACGCGGGATTAGCCCCCCAACTGATCGCGGCAAGTGTGTCTTCTAAAGGATACCACCCGCCCCTGGAACTGATAACGAATAATGTGTCTACCTGCATTAGAAACTCCGTAAACAAAAACAGCCCCCGGGGTGGTGCTCCGGAGGCTGTTTAATTTATGCGTACAACCACTGCCAGGCCGTCGCTAAGATCTATCAGATACAACATATAGTATATTCAATCAAAAGAAAGGTCAACCTATATGCTTAAATATCTGAAATAGGTACAAATTCCGTTTCCCGGGAAACCACCACCCGAAAACTGGTATAAGCCCGCTCCACGCGACCGCCGTATGACGTTACATACTCTTCGCCTGCCACCGGGGCAGGCGTGTCTCCTCCCTTAACCAAGATGTCTGGGTTAATCACCCGCACCAATTTTTCCACGTCCCCATCAAAACGAAATACCGCATCAACAGGCTCCTGTAACGCTATATGAGTAGCGCGAAAGCTATCCGGCACATGTGGCCGCCCTTCCCCTTTTACGGCTCTTAACGACTCATCATCATTATACGCCACTAACAATATATCCGCGTGCTGCCTCGCGTACCGAAATGTTTCCAGGTGTGCCGCGTGAAACCCATCAAAACATCCGTTCGCTAAAGCGATCCGGCCGCCTTCAGAAGTTTTACGTTTTCTTTCTAAAAATCGCAACACCTCTTCATGCGTCATTAGTTTCTTTGTGTAATTACTGTGCTCATACACAAAATCTTCTACCGCATCCCGCTGCGCTATATGCACCCCGTGGAACTGTACGACATACCCAGCCGCATGCATCGCCAGTTCCGCACTACTATGCAAATCCTTTCCTTCCATGTACCCGGCAGCTAATGCTGCCATCACTGTGTCACCTGCACCACAGATATCTTTTACAACATCAACGCCCGCGGGTCCCCACGCAGACACATGGTAAGGCTGACTGCCTGCCGTACTCATTTTATAACAACACCCGCCGCTGCCTGTCGTCACAACTATTGCAGCACCTGAGAAATGTTTTTCTAACTGAGTGCACGCACAATCCGCTCTTGTCGCTACATCATTACTAGCTGCCAGCCCAAAATGTACGTCGTCCTCTAGCAACATTGCAGCTTCTTCCAGATTCGGTTTAATTAGCGCGACGCAATTGTACATATCTCTATGCGGGGGATACGGGTCTAAAAATATTGGAATACCGTGTTCGCGGCACGCCTGGTCTACCGCATCCAGCACCCCTCGGTTAATGAACCCTTTTCCGTAATCAGAGATAACAACAAGCCGCACGCCCCCGGCTGCCAAATTCAACGAATCGAGCGACGTTGCCACATGCTCACTAAAATCAACCTTTGGATATATCTGGGGGTCTTCGTCGTCCACGCGTAAGAGTATCTGGCCCCCGCACGTAATACGCTGCTTCACAATGGTGGCCCCCGGCAACCTCGCATAGTTTGCCGCTACCCCCGCCTCAAGAGAAAGACGCGTTACTGATCCCCCCGCAGCATCGCCCCCGACCGCCGCCAATAAATACACAGGATGCCCCATCGCAACAATGTTACGAGCCACGTTACCTGCCCCGCCTAACGTGGCTGTTCGCTGTGTTGTTCTTACAATGGGCGCCGGTGCTTCCGGGGAGACGCGGGTCATCTCCCCTTCCACACGAGAGTCCAGCATCACGTCGCCAATTACTAATACAGCTGGCTGCGTCATTTGTTCCCTTTTACAGTAAAATCATAATAACCATCTGGCACCACAAACCGGTAGGCGCCTTCAATGTTTTCACGCGGGGCGACAGAATTACATAAGACATCCCCTGTCTCTGCGTTGATTAACACTGCGTCCACATAAGGACGCGGCTCCCCATTAACAACCGATACTTTGGCAGATACAGGCCCCCCTGTGTACGGCACAATAAATTCATGCACCGCCTCTCCAAGCGCAACTGTACCCACCGGGCTGGGAGAACCCAACGCTGTAGTTACAGAAACAAACTGTGCCTTTCCGATCTTTAACGACACGTCCCCTAATTTCTGTAGCTCGTCCCCTGCTTGATTCCGTGGGACAGGTGCCTCATCAGGAATCAACTCACATTGCAGCACGCCTATCTGCTGGAACTGCTCCCCTGTGTCTGCCCCGAAATCCACAAACGCATTCGTAGTCCCGTCGGGTGCTGGATAGTACGCAATAACATGCCCACGATGCTGATGGCCCCCGGGACCATTAAACAAGGCCCGCTGCCCCACGGCACTAGGTCGTGGTTTATTGACATCCTTCTTAGCTTTACGAGAAGATCTTGGGGACTTTGCAGGGGCAGGCTCCGCAAACGCCCCACTACGAAACTGCGAGATTAACGTCTCATTTCGCAGAAACTCGTTTAATGGAAGTGGTACCGGCTGTTGCACCCGTTCCGCTTCCCGCACCATGTCAACATACAGCGACATATAGTCCACCACGTCATCCGCTGCCCATTGTGCCGTGCCTGCGTCCTCTGCCGCTTTCTTCGATCGCGGCAGGTATTGCTTTATCGCCTCTGCAGGATGTTTGCAATTATCCTTATCAAAGTCTGCAACAGCCGCATACATTTCCAGAAACGTTTCAAATGGTAGCTGCGGTGTGAGGTTACGTAACCACAGGTACTCTGCAATTAAGTTTACCTTCTCCCGGCTCCCACTGTATTTTTCACACCCCACCTGCTTGGCAAAACCGCGTAATAACATCTGGATCGTTGGAGGTGCGTCCGCAACTGGCTCCACAACTGTCGCTGGGCCCGGGGCCGCTTCTACCGGTACTACTGCCTCTACCGCTGCCGCCTGTGGCGTATCCACAGGAAATGGTGGTGTATCTACAACTGGTGCCGCCTGCACGACTGGTGGTGGCGGCACGACAGGTTGCCCTGTGTGCTCCATAGCGGCAGGTTGCTGTACCTGCACTGGTGCTTGCTGAAATAACTCTTGTTGTGTAGCCGCTGATGGCGGCTGTACTCCCCACCCTTGAGTAGGCTGATTCATGGTCTCTCCTTTAGCAACTCTCGTTTTTCTAAAACATCCGTAATTTGTAAATCCCTGAAATCGTGCTTGGTGACGGGCTTCTAAAATTTCCGCAGTCATTACTGGGTCGCCTTCCAATAATAACTTTGGGTAATGAAAAACACGCTTGCATATATCCACGATCGTCTGCGGTGGCAACTCTATATGCCCCGTTATTTTTCCTTTAGTCGCATCCTTGAACTCCGCTGGCAGCTCCTGCCGCCGACGTAGCTTAAATAATTGCCTATGCTTGAACGCCCAGCTACACTTTTTCCCGTCATATTCTACCGTGGTATAAAGAAGTGCGCCCGTCGGGCGAACTAACTCCACTACTCTTGCCCGTTTAACAATCGCATCGTTTAAATATATAGAAAGGGCCGCTACCCGGGCTTCTGAAGTAGCAGCTAGATCAACATCCCGATAGTAAGTATGCTTACGCTCTACAAGCCGGTAGCCCTGCATGTTCGTAGGTGATAAAAACACATCACACTTCTCCCACTGCTCCAACACATTACGCGCATAACAAAACGGGCATATAATTTTATTCCTGCAACACCTAATTAGAGGAACAGCCATAGCAAACGCGGGATAACAGTTCTTTGCACAATTCTTAGAGGCGGCCGCTCTGCCGCGCATCCATCCCGCCGCAATTAACTGCGATACCCGCTCTCGCCATTTGTAGATTAACTTTACCGTATCTTTTCTTACTTGTGCGGCATCACGATACGGGCCATACAACGGCACTAATACGGCCCCAATCTGTACAACATCCGCATATCGCTGCGGAACAACCCCCAACTTAAAATGAACACCCTTGTCCTTTGCCATAGATCACCCTCCCTCTTCTGGGAAGTATGTTTCCAGCGTCTCTGTAATATTAGCATTAAACCTTGCCGCCCATGCCTTACAGAATTGTATCCCGCCTGGAGGAAGGAACTCCCCCGGCGATTCAGGATCTTCCAACACGCCCACCCCGCTGCCTAACCAGGGGGCCTGCTTTTGCCTTCGCATCTGCGTATCATATAAGCGGAACCCGTTTAAATGCTCCGTCACCGTAAACCGTTGCGAGGGTGTTGTTCGCGTTGTGACAAAACCACGGATAGTCAACACGTAAAGCTGTATATCGTCTAAAATCGAATCCCACTCCGATAAGGCGGCGGCCCTCTTAGCATCCAATACTACCGCTTCTGGCGACGGGGCAGGGACAGGGGGTAATTGTGAGGAGTCGGCAGCCGCCTGCCGCCGCATCTCCCATATCAATTCTTTTTCAATAACGATCTGCCGCTCGATCACCGCCAAGAACTGCTTTGCCATTACTGGGGGCAAACTATATAGCAACTCTATAATATTATTGTTGTGTGACATTCTGGTTCTCCCTATCTGTCTACAATATCAAGGACACGCCTATAAACACAAGCGTGTCGATTATTCCAAGTCAATGGCGCGAAACGCTCGCCCATTAAATGTGTTATTTTCATCCTGTATTTCCGCCCTGGCGATATCATCCCCCCAAAAATGCAAATGATTCTCATGCAGCCGGGCAACCAGTTTCTCGAGTCTTACCTGTCCGATACCGTTGACATCTATTAAATCTCCCTGCGTCAACATTAATAAATCACGCACAGTGCGTTCCCCGTCCTCGCCCTGCCGCCCTAGCCCTAATTCCTCAAACGCACTATCCACACTCTCTGGTACTTTAGTGAATAATGACGACCAGGGCCGCCAGAACAGCGGCTGACTAATTTGTGCCCACCCTTCTGTAAAATACTCTGTGGGGCTGTCTCCTACCCAACCCAACGTTCCCATCTCTCCGCCATACTTTCGTATTTTACGGTGCACCGATGCACATACGTAAATCATTTCCTGGGTGGAAAAACCGTCCGTTGTAGGAGTAAGGTTTGCCGTGCAGTCAGAGAGCAATGTAAGGTACTGCGTCTCACTTATGTTCACAAACTTGCTTAACCATATCGCTGCATCCGCCAACGCCTTTATCTTACTTTTTATATCCGGGATAAAAATACGTCGCGGGGGGCCTAAACGGCCCGGACGCCATTTCGACTCTGCTTTATATATAAACCACTGCACATGCCGGCGGCCCTCGCAGATCACCCGCACACAATAGGAATCCCCTGTGTCGTAGATATTCGGCCAGTTGGTTTGTGTGTATCTCCCGGCCTGATCAAAATCCCCTACGAGGATCTCCAAATCTTTTATAGAGAATCCCTCATTAAAGAGGGCGGGCAGGTGTGTGGCCGCCACCGCGTAATACGCTTTCTCCTGCCCCTCTGCGTAACCATCCTTCTTTCCCTTCTCCTTCCCCTTTATATACCCCTCTTGCATGGCCTTCCGCTCTGCATCCTCTGCCGCCACTTCCGCGTCACTGAGGGCCTTCGCCAATTTTGCTTTCGCCTCTGTCACCGCTTCGGCGGTCATGCGTTCAATCATGGGGCCTGCTTTTGCCTTCGCATCTGCGTGGGCCTCCGCCAGGGCATCATCGTAAATCTGAAAGGCTCTTCGCAATTTCCGTAAAAATGTAAACATGCTGTTACTCCAAATCAATTTCCCTGTAACTATCCCCGGGCCGCCCCCTGTAACTATCCCCGGCCCACCTTGGTTGTACAGTATCTAACCGCCGCTCAAAATCTTGCTCTCGCACGACCAGTACCCTCGCATTGTAATACTTTAACTGCTTCTGATAATGCTGTACTTTCGTTGCCGCCAACTGCAGCTTCGCGGTCCAGGTTGCCAGGGCCTTCTCGTACCTGATCTGGCGCTCCTCTACCTGGGCCAAAGTGCGGGTCCGTTTGCGAGGAGAACGGCGTGCTTTTTTCTTTCCCATTTTGGTTCCTATCTACCGTTTTTCTGGTCATTAAACTGGGGCTTCTTAGCACATGCCGTGCCAATATTTGCGTGTTCACCCGTAGCATGTGCGATGCGTAACAGTGAGAGCGCATCTTTTCCTGTGGATTGATTCACAGCGACCTAAAAGCGCACTTTCGGCTGTGGCGCGTTTCACAGCGACACACAATTTTGGCCTCGTGGCTGTGGATTGATTCACAGCGACCAAAAACGCGCACTTTTGGCTGTGGCGCGTTCTACAGCGGCCTAAAAGCGCACTTTCGGCTGTGGCGCGTTCTACAGCGAAATGGCAAGATGAAATGTTAAGATAGGTACCAGATCCAGAAGTTCTGGATCTGGTACCTATAGTCACTATATCGCTTATATTTACAAAAGGGTAATCTTTGTGTTCATGCGCACCCGCTATTTTTTGCGCATTTGGAGCTGTGGCGCGATCTACAGGAAAACATGCACAAATGCAGAGGTAAATTCATTTGCGTGCACAAAGAATCTGGAACTTTTACAAAGTAGTTTCGCAGCGTAGTGTAAAACGTTAGCCCGCTGCAAGTTATAGCGATACATTATTTTTAGCCACTCGGAACCGAATGTTAAGATAGGTACCAGATCCAGAGCTTCTGGATCTATTAAGTACTTACAGTACTAACTTACTGCGTAACGGGGCGTTCGTCTTACGCCTCACCACCCCTACACAGCAAGGAAAATTAACACCCCACAGCTCCGTCATTCCGTCATCCAGATCACACACCTCATCCAACCATTCACCGAGGCGATACAGCTCCTGTAATTTCATCCCATCCAACACATCACACCACGAGGCGCAGGTTGCCCCCGAGAGGGTACAGAGCGAGGCCGCGGCAAAACGTCCGAAAACACCATGCGAGGCCCGTGGGGCGGCTTTACGGCGCAATACGGGGTATCTGTGAGAGACCAGCACATCACGAGACGGCACCAGTTGCGTTGTACGAGCCTATCGGCTGGTCCCCCGGGGTAGATGTCGAAAAATAAATTACAGGGGCCTTAGACGCGAAATTTCGAGGTTAGATCAATCCGCGTGCCCGCATCGCCGAGGTAACGTCCCAGCCGCCGTCTTCAGCCACACGCAGGAACTGCCCGAGGATGCTTCTTGCGGATTGTTGTTCAGTAGCCGGAGCCACTGTTAGAAAGATATCTTCCACCTCGTTCCAGACGTGGTCATCGCTGCCGCTGCTGTGACCCTCTTCTTCGAACAGCTCGAAGGCATCCCGGAGCCCAACCTGGCCGGGCAGGAAGAGATCATTAGTTTCCAGGGATTCCCGCAGCATTTGTATTTGTCGCCAAGTGAGTGCACCATTCCATACCATGTCGATTGTTTCAGTTTTGTAATTGCCGCTATCCCGGTACCGGTATTGGATACACAAGTTCAGTCGTTCTATTTGCGATATGTGAATTAAGAGATCACCTTTTTTAAAAGGTGGTATTACCCAGTGCCTGCCAATTGGGTCAGACATGTAGGCCACTGCGTCGAAGGGGTTTTTGTAATCTAACGCTAGGCTAAGGGCGAGGTTTTCCATAGTGCCCTTTCTAAAAAAGAAAGCGGAACAAGGAAACGCGAATACGTTCCCCTGTTCCGCTCATAGGATATTATAGGTGGGGCCGGAGTCGAACCGGCGACCTTCGGATTTAGATTCCGCTGCTCTGCCAATTGAGCTACCCACCCATATAAAGCAATATCGAGAGCACGAGAGGAATCGAACCCCTATTACAGGCAGGCGTCTTTCATTACCTACCTGTCGTTCTGCCGTTGAACTACGTGCTCTAAAATATTGTCGCCGCGGTAGGGTTCGAACCTACATATACAGGCACTTTGCCTGGCGTTGCCAATTACGTTACGCGGCGTTGTTTTACTTCATCAGTTTAGGGTAATACGTCTTAAACCACGCTAACGCCTGACTGTGCAGCAACTCGACTTTTGCTTCGGGCATGTCTATCCCGATCGCTGCATGTTTTTGCACTGTGGGACGACGGGCCTGCTCGTATGCTTGCAGCACGCCGTCCGTATTTATGGTTAGCGGCTGCCATTTCTCCCCGGATCCGCAAAGTACTTTCTCCCCTGTGGCGGGGTCTACTTTGTAGTGCTTTACGGTTTTATACGATCCCGTCTCACTGACGAATATAGGGCAATACCTGGGGGCTGGGCCATGTTGATGCACTGTTTTTGCCGCCCATCGTCTGTACCTGCCCACCGCATACAAGGTGAGGAAATACATCTTCTTCAGTTCTTTTAACTTGAGAAACAAATCGTAATTTACTGGGTGCCACAGTGTCTGGTCATAACGACATTGGACCATGGTGGTAGTAAAATTTTTAGTGGTCTTTTCAGTGGTCTGACTCATAATATAGCTCCTGTTGGTTGTGGACGTACTGGTGCCGCCAGATTGAGACAGTTGAATTTCTTAAAGAGTTTCCGGGCGTCTCCAGATAACGGGGCAGTAGCAATTGCTGTCAGCGCGTTACCGATGTCGGGTTCCCGGAAAGATTGGTAAGCAATATCGTGTTGTTGTAATTGCTCACACACGTTTTTTAGTTGGCGTTCTGATTTTACGCCTAATAACGCAAGATGTGGGTGCTCAGCGTGAGCGGGGAGAATAGTGCGGGCAGCTTCAATTGCTGCGTGACAGGCTTGAACTGCCTGTTGGTTGGGTGGGAGATCTTTTCTAACTAACACGTACATGTGCTGGATCTACAAGAAGTTTTCCATTGTGCCGCCTTTCAAAAATAAAAGAGAGTAGCCACCCAAACATTTAAAAGATAGCTACTCTCTCAATCAAAAAGTAGTTAACCCTACTTGTGTTTATTTTAAAAACTCTGATGCCATTGTCAAGTCGAGTCGGGTTGATTTTGTTTCCCCCCGATTAGTTGGCTGATTCCCTCGGAGCCTGCCCCTACCACAAACATCCAGATGATTGTTTTTCCTTCTGTTTCATCAAAGCTGCTCGCATTCACCCACAATACGAAACAGAGGGTAAACATATATATGCCCAGCCGTAGCATGCCCCACATAGGGTGCTGGTATTCTGGATTTTTTAGGTTCTGACTTCTAATCAGTTTTGTTAGGCCTTCTGCCCCACCGCCAACTAAAAACATAGTTATGATTGTTTTTAGTTCTGTTTCGTCAAAGTTTGCGGCGTTTAACCAGAGCACGAAACTGAGCGCAGCCATGTATATTGAAAGTCTACAGATCGACCATACGGGATGTGTTAGACTTGTCACGTGGGTTTTCCTTCCGTAGAAAACAGGGCTGCGGCAGATAAGTTGGGAGAACCAGACTGCCGCAGCCCACACAAATTCAATAACAGTCTTAATCAATACCCGAAATAACGTCGCATTGTCAAGATTGCTCTATCTGATTTACAATTGTTTTCCCAGCTTTTTAACTTTCCGAATGAATGCTTTTGTGCCATCTTCTGACAGTCGCATGCTTTCTGAGTGCCCGGAAGAATTAAAAATTAACCGTAGCTCTTTTCCGTCCAGTACCGCTTCCACCCTCGCATACCCTGTGCCTCGGGTAAAGAGTGTGTCTTCGTCTGACGGCTCTTCTACTGTGGTCTTTTTGCGGGCTTCTGGCAGCCCTGTAGCAGTCTTCTGGCGGGCTTCTTGTAGGCCTTTTGTGGGCTTTTTGCGGGCTTCTTGCGGACAATGTTTTTTGAAATCAGCTATTTGCCTCTTTATTTCAATTAAACATTTTTCTTCATTAGCCCACTCTTTTGCCCGTTGCCTTGCCCCGCTCCACCATTCCAGCGTCTTTAATTTGGTAGGCCAGACATTAACAAGGATTTTCTTTTGGTATTTTACTTGCCAATGCCATTTACTCGGCTGCGCCACCGTACAGCCTGTTCCCTCAATCTCTTTCACCAAGCGGTCGTGGGAGAGCCTTGTTTTATCCATCGGCTATTTCTTTCGCTACAGGTAAGAAGGGTACCGGGGCGTCTGTATTTGTAAACATTTGGTATTTCACCGTCATCCGTTTACCGAGGTAGCTATCCCGATTTTCCCAGAACGCTTTCTTTTCTTCATGGCTGCCGGGGGCTGTCACATCGAACGGGTTGCCGTCTTCAGTGGCACATTGAAAGATAGCCATACCTGTATACGAACTGCGGCCTTCCTTGCAGCCTATAATTACAAACTCCCCGTCAAAGAATGTTTTCATCTTTAACAGATTGGCGGATCGCTTTCCGGGGCGGTACCCCGCGCGGCCGTGTCGCAGCATGGCCCCCTCATAATCATGTTCCAGACAATGGGCCTGGAACTGCGCCGCTTCATCCACACTTCCGATGGGTTGTGTGCGAGATAAGTGTACGTGGGAAAGGGACAGCCCGTCCAAAGTCTCGACTAAGAGATTGTTTCTATCTTTGAACGAGAGTTTCGGGTTGCTGATGTCGTATAATATGTAACACAGCTCTTCTGATCTCGGGCGTTTCTTTTTAATGAGAGAACTGATTACATTCAGTGATTCCCCGTGTACGTACAATTCCCCGTCTAATATGGTACCTGGTTCCATTACGGGGTGGAGTTGGTCAATCAGGTGGGGGCAGGTCTCAATAGGTTTGCCCTCTCGGCTGACCAATGTGATATTCATTGCGTCATCACACATCACCAGGCATCGATGCCCGTCGAATTTAGGTTGCACATGCAGGTGCTCTTTATCTTCCCAGTTAATTTTACTTGCGTGGTCATCATAAACATGCGCAAGCATGGGTGCCGCAACAATCTTTAATTCAGATTCCCGTATGGTCTCTCCATAATGCTTGCGGTCTTTTCGTTTTGCCCACGCCGCTTCCGCTTCTTTAATCGCTTGTTGTTGCGGAGTGGTTTCATTTTTCTTTCCTGTATTCTTCCCTGCAGTGATCTGGTCACGGTTCTCTTGCTTTTTTCCGTTTTCCCGCCCGTAGGTGGTAACGATGGTAGCGGTGCCATCGTCTTCTGGCTCTACACGGACTTCCCAGGTTTGCACACCGCCGTCTGCGGCACGTTTAAATAATACAGGTAAATCAATCAGTGTCATATTATTTCGCCTCTAACCAATGCCCATTGTTAAATTCAAACCCAGCTGCGAGACGCGATTGCTCGCGTAGCTGGATTATACGTCTGCGGAATATATTTTCATCTTCATAATATTCTGGGGAATGCGGGTGCCTTGTTAAGTATTCTATTTTAAACACTCTTTCTTTACCCGCAGGTATTTTCTTTTTAGGCTGTTGCGGTACAGCGTTCCGAGTTATGTTGCCCGCCGCGTCGAATGTGTCCCCAGGGTACAGCGCTTTAGTTTTAGCTGTGGTGTGCTTTGGAACGCAGGGACAGGTATGTCGCCAGGCTATTTTCTGGGCCGTCGCTGCGTATTTATAAAACTTTACACACTCTTTCGTATTACCTAAATGAGCGTGTTCCCGGTATCGTTTATCTTGACAATACCGTCTTCCGCACACATCACAAACAACAAACCAGCGGGCTCCGTCATTCTTTGTCATCAGCACCCCCCAAATATATTATGCTACCGTAAGGCCCACGTTTTGCATACGGGGCATCGTTTTGAAGCGCCTGCCCCAGTGTTCTGAAATAGTAATGGTTCTGGTACCGACCGTTAATTAGGTCTGCTCGTCCCCAGTTCCAGCCGCATTTCCAGACGCCAACGGCCGCTTGTTTAAACTTACATAACCCAAAGCCGCGCGCGTCATCTAACTCGCATGTAAAACCGCATCGCTCAGCAAAATCATTTTCTTCCGCAATGCCTTGTAATTTTTTCGCACATTCTTCTTTTGCCATGTTTGTAAATAATGGCGACACTATTGTTCTCCAGCTCATTCGTTATCCTTAATCTTAGAAGCTACAGCTGCGTTTCTTGTTTTTACGGGTTAGGCTTTGTTTGCACGGGACAGTCACAGCTAAATTCCGCGACAAAAACGCTCCGGCGAGGAACCAGCAACGCTACGAGGATAGCAACGACCCACCCCCGGAGAGGGTTTCCTGTTGCATAGAGTGCGTAACTATTCCATACTATGCCACAAATAAACAACTTGTCACGGGTGTCACAGGCAAGCCACGCTTCCTGTGCTTTCTTTATGAAAGTAGTCATTATGGTGTTTCCTTTAAAAGTCAATAAAGTGTGGGGGCATGAAATCATTTTCGCAAATGATCCAGAAAAAGGATACTGCGGAAAAATGCTTTATATCGAAAATAATTTCTGTACCAGCATGCATATGCATCCCATCAAAGATGAGGTGTTTTACATCACTACCGGTGGTATGTATGTAGAGACCGCGGGCACAGATCCTGAAGGCCCTGGGGACATTGAAAAAGTGTTATTGTTGCCAAAGGATAGATTCCACATCCCTACGGGTACTTGGCATCGAATCTCTGCAACGAGCCAGGGTGGCCGGTACTCCTCGTTAGTCGAGGTATCCACTTATCATGATGATGCTGATGTACTACGGGCAGAAGCAAGCGGGCGTGTTAATCCATTATGACGGTATCCGCCTCTGCAGGCGGTTCCCATGTATCTGCTTCTTGGTTAATACCTTCCAGCACGTATAGATCTTCCCAGCATGCGCGGCAGGCGCAGCATTTAACATCTTGTTTTGCCCGCCCCGGGGACGGCTCCCGTAATTGCATCGTTCCTGTGAATAGGTCGTCTGACCCACAGAAGGGACATAGCACTCCACCTATAGTATTATACATATTCGCATTTGCAGAAGTAAGCGTGCCAATTGTGACTCGCTTTATGCATAACGTATACCGGTAATCCTGCCAGTGCAGCTCGTAGTCCCGCTCCAGTGATCGCCCTACATCTTCAATGCGATCCACAACTCGTCCGTGTGTGGATTTTAACAGGGCTTGCACCATACCGTGTGGGCGGTTCAATACCGCCAATTCGATAGTGAAGCCAGAGGGGTATTCCACGATGAATGGGCCAGTAAGCACCATATTAAATGTGGGGTCTTCGTCCGTGCCGCTGCATTCATGCGTATTAACGAGAAGGGCGGGGTGCAGCTCCTGTGCTGAGAGGCGAAGGGTTTCCGAATAATGGGGCATCTGGTTTTCCTGTCCATTCTATCCCGTATTCCAATCGTGTCTTCGCGTCGGCAATAGCGGGTTGCTTTGCATTTGTCCAAAGCTGTTGTTCGTAAAATAAAGTAACGTGCGTAGTATAGCGGTCGACAGAGCAGCCGGCCGCGGTAGATAGATACCAACAAAGAAATATTGCGGTTATTTTTTTCATGTTATTCCTTATACTCTTTCCAGTTACCGATCTCCATATTGCTCGCGTACTGGCGTTTTGCATTTATTAGTTTCGCGTCAGGGTATACAGGCTTATTAATAATGTCCCAGCCGGCTTCTTCCATTTGATATGCCACATCCATGGCAGCATCGGCTTCAGCTTCTGCTATATCTTCTGTGGCGTCCCCGATTAGTTCTATAGGTATGCCCCAGGATTCGTACATATCCCAGCCTGGAATGTGTACGCGACAGCTGACGGTGGCAATCTCAATTCCGGAATAATAGCGAAGTATCGTCTTAATATACGCCGCGTCTTCTTGGGCGAGCATCTCTGCGGCCACCTGTTTAGTAACACCCGTTTTTCGGTATTTTTGAAATCGTTGTTCCCTGGTCGTGCCGTGGTAGCTGCAATCATCTATTTCAATCATCCTGGGATCATGCCGGGAAAAGACAGGATCTTGCAGTACGTTATTTGCCATGTCGTAGTTCATTTCTTCCGGGACAGGGAACAGATTATGCACAAAAGAGCCATATTCGTTCCAAGGATACACGGCGAGCGAGTCTTTTCCCCACTCTGTATTGCAGCATGTATCTACCAGGGCGGCAACATCAACAATGGCGGGTATTGATCTATGCATTTTTTCTGTAAATTGCCCGTACCCTGGGATACCGTCGATGCTCTCCAGGTCTTCGTGCTCGTCTGTAATAATTATGTATTTACCTTCCCGCCACTTTTTTGTCACCATCTGCCCCATCGCAGTGGCTCGCGTCCGTGTTTCTTCATACTTCTCTACTGGGGGCGCTTTTAAATCATCGTCGGTTAAACATATTTCTCGATACTGTGGTGTCTGGAACATGCTTTATTGCTCCGGGTTAATCAGATACGGGTCCAGGCGTTGATTAGTATCTGGATTATAAAATACCAGATTATCGATCGCCGCGGCGGCTCTAGCTGCGTGGCCGACCCCCATAACATATGCAGGGTCTGCTGCGTTCATCACCTCTCTTCTTGATAAGCCCGCCATCAGATCAGCGGCCCAGTTCAACTCAGTGGTTTGCCGCGGTGCCCAGTGAAATTCAAAACGGTAACCGATCCGGGCGAGCTCTCGCATTGGGGCCCAAATCGCTAATTGTTTTCGGGGTAACCGCCCTACGGGGCTTGTCGCTTTATTCCCCCATGACGCGATGACTTGCGAATCCGTTAATACATGCACGCGTAAGAACTGCAGGTTTTCCAGCATTTCTTTTCCGAACATGGCGTCATACCATGTAATCGCCTGCACGTATGGCATTGATTCTGCAAAGTTTACAGAACCACAATCCATACCTCCGTAAAAGAACCGCCTGCGTTGATGGCGATTTTCAATGAGTGTGGCTGCCCAGCCGCAGGCATGATTTCTTCCACTGCCGGAGCCGTCCCCTACCAATAGCAAGTCGTAAGCGGGGTGGCCCATTTTTTCAAGCACCTGGGCGAGCAGTTGTCTTTCTGAGTCGCGTATTTCAGTCTCCATTGCTGACGTGTAGCCCGTCTCGTTTTCTTTCTGCTGCATGGACTTCCTCTTCTAGTTGCTCTAACTGTTTTCGCCGCTCTCCCATATATTTATCTATGTTCTGCAGGCACTGCTGACTCAACTGTAATTCATAGTTGAGTGCTTTTATGGTTTGTTGTGTGAGTTTTACTATCTCCGCAGGGCTGGTTATAGGACCCGACTGCCCTTTAATAATTGCGTAAGGTAAAGCATCGCTAGTGTAGCAATAGCTGAAGACCATTGCAGCAGCTTCTAGTTCTGGTATCTCTTCCAATAATGCGTCTATCGCAGCGGACGCCTTTTCCACTAACTCTTCTGGGAACGGCTTCTTCTTATCAGTCATTAATGTAGCGGGCCTCCGATGGAAGTAATGCGTTAATTAAATTACCCAATCGCGTTGCTGCTAAAGAATACACAGGCACCTTCAACAGAAAGATCACCCAGGGTATGGTGATAAAATGTGCCGGCACAAAAAATAGTACCAGCAATATCCAAGGAACATGATACGAAAAACAAAAGTCACAGCTCAGTAGCTCGAATAACAGTCTAGGTAAGCACTTACTGGCTACGCGCATCATCAAAGGTGCTGGCTCACCTTGTGGATCGTCGGCGGCCTGTTCCGGGGTGCCCCTAAGATCTGGATCTTCTTCTGCTGCAACAGCAGCAAATTCTCGCCATGTTGCAAAGATAGATCCGTTAAACCAGACGTCAATAACGCCCCCGGCAGCAAGTGTCAATACAATAAAATCAAACCAGCTCATGGTACTACTTTCGTTTACCTCTAATGACTTCTGTGTCTATCGCGTTACAAAAGCGTAACACGAGAAATACCCCGACAAGCCCGAATAACATAGCCACGCTTTCTAAAAGCCAGGCGGTGCCCAGAATCGCGGGTACAGCGAACGCAGAAAATTGTACGAAAGAATTAGCGCCTGTGCGCATTATCGTCTCCTGTAAATTAATAAGCGACGCTAGGAAAGTTCTTCCTCACCGTGCGGCCAGGGGGTAGTGTTTCCTGCGTCTGGCGGATGGTTCCTTGCCATTTGCAAGGCATCCGGTAATGGGTAAGGTGGCGAAATAGGTATAGTGTGAATGGGATTATGGGCGAGATCCAGACGTGGGCCCGGTAATCGGTGTGTTTGCACGTCCTCTGGAGCCCGCCGTTCTTGGTACAACTTCGCACTTTTGCTTAAACGTGGTGTGTCACCCATGAACTATTTCCCCTGTATACCTTAAAAAATATCAGTTATACTGATAAATTACCAACAATAATTAAACGCAGTTACTATTTATCGTTAGAGGATTTATCCTCAAACGCCCACATAATAACTGCTAACGCCGCGTGTAGTAATGCTGCAGCAGCTGTTGCTACATACAGAAATATATTTATGAGCCCGTCTTCTAAAAATTGAAACTCAGGCTCTTCCGAAGGTTTTTTCATGTCGCTCCCTACTGATATACTTAATCCAAACCTATCAAATAACGATATCGCTCATATTATTAAGGAGATCGAATCCAATAATATCAGTGGCCGAAAGCAATCCAGCGCTGATAGGATTCTACAGCTTCGACGGCTTGCTGAACATGGGAGATTACAAACACTGGAGCCGTTGCTCCCGCTGTGCCTGTCTTTACAGGGCCAGCCCTATGATTTAACAGATCACTATCCTTTCTCCCCTGTCTTTAAAACTGCTATGCCAGCGTCCCTGGTGCTAAAAACTGGCAGGCAGGTAAGCAAAAGTACATCACTTGCCTCACATGGTGTGATGCTCTCTAACTGCGTACCCTTCTTTCGCACGCTGTATATCACACCATTATACGAACAGATCCGCCGGTTCTCCAATAACTACGTGCGGCCCTTCATTGATCGTTCTCCTATCAAGCCACTATGGTCCGGTACAAACACAGAGAACTCTGTGTTGCAGCGATCGTTTAAAAATCTAAGCGTGATGATCTTTTCATTTGCTTTACTTGATGCAGACAGAATCCGTGGAATTAGTGCAGACAAGGTAGCGATTGACGAAATTCAGGACATGGATCCAGACCATATCCCGATCATTCGGGAGGTTATGTCTCACTCAAAATATGGCCTTTTCCAGTTCACTGGAACTCCCAAAAGTCTTGACAATCCGCTCGAAGGCCTCTGGAGAAGATCATCACAGGCAGAGTGGTTCATCCCGTGCTACGGTTGCGGCGAGTGGAATATCCCTGCTATGGAATTCCATATCGACGCCATGATTGGCCCAGCGCATGACGATATCTCGGAGAAATGCCCTGGTGTTGTTTGTCACAAATGTCGCAAGCCCATCTTTCCACGACAAGGACATTGGGTGCATCGGTACCCTGCCCGCCGCTGGCAAATGGCAGGGTATCACGTGCCGCAGATTATTATGCCGCTCCATTACAGTCGCCCGGATAAATGGAGCGAGCTGCTTGCAAAACAATCAGGCTGGGGAAATACCACTCAGTCCATGTTTTATAACGAAGTATTAGGGGAGTCTGTCGACGCAGGGCAGAAGCTGCTCTCTGAAACAGAAATGCGGGCTGCCGCTACACTCCCCTGGAAAAATAATCCGCAGGACCCGTCTCCCGATATGCTGAAACAATTGCCGCAATATAAGATGCGGATGCTTGCGGTTGACTGGGGTGGCGGAGGGCAGGAAGGGGTGTCTTTCACAACCATTGCGTTGTTGGGGCTGACAACGGCAGGACAGGTCCACATACTTTGGGGCAAGCGATTGGTGGCGTCGCAGGAACATTTGCGAGAAGCCACAGAAGTACTTCACTGGTTACGTAAATTTAAGTGTGAGCTATTCACGCATGATTACACTGGTGCTGGGGTAGTTCGGGAAACGGTTATGGTCCAAGCTGGATTCAACCTAGAACGTGTGATGCCTATCCAGTATGTGCGGGCAGCCACATCTAACTTAATGCGATACATTGCTCCTACACCGTTACATAACAGAGCGCATTATCGGGTGGACAAGACGCGGTCTCTTCTTTATACCTTTCAGGCAATTAAATTAAAGTTATTGCGGAGTTTTCAATACGACTATATTAATGACGATAACCCCGGGCTGCTCAGCGATTTTCTCGCTTTAGTGGAAGAGAAAACCGAGAGCAGATTGGCCGGGGATATCTATACAATTACCCGAAATACCATGTTAACTGATGACTTTGCGCAAGCCGTGAACATTGGATGTGCCGCGTTATGGCACGCAAATGACTGTTGGCCTAATTATGCAGACGCCGCGGCAATAGGCAAACTAAATGCAAATCAGATACCCGCTGCAGGCTCACGGGATTTCGGATGGGAACAGGAAAAAGGTAGCTTCTTTAATCAACCGTAATGAGGTTGTCAACGAACTCCGTATTATCATCTGAGAAGAAATCTACCTCATCATCCGCCCCCTCTCTCGCGCGGGTGGGCAGCTCAATAATAGGGGCATCTTGAAAGGCCGCACACGTGGGGACATATGCAACAATATCGTCAAACCAGTCAACAGTTTTCCCTTCGCTCATTTTTCCTCCATAAACGAATTTTTTTGTTCCAAAGGGTATCTGTAATTAACCACCCTTTTTGATTTTCTAAACTGTGCTCTTTTTGCAGCAGCGACAATTGCTGTAAAGACTGGGTAATCAATAAAAGGTCCGGGGATAGTCCTCCGTTTCTACGGGCCGCCAGACTAAACCGTTCTTGGGATATCCATATGTAGGGCGCGTCTTTGCCTTCAATGGCTAGTAATGCTACATTTTCTTTTTCTTTTTCCTCCGTAAAAGCAGCCCTGGCATAATTTAGTTTACCCGCTGTGTATAGGTAAAACACTAGATCGAAAAAACACTTACATGCTGTCTCCGGGGACGGGAACCATAGTATTTCTGAGACATTCAGTATCGCTTCATTGTTCCCGCCTATGCGAGAGAACCACGCCGCAATATCTGTTAAAATATTTTCTGCCAGATACTCGCTGTTTTCTGGCAGGCACATTTTTCGGTTGATGAGGTCCTGTAGGTAGTTTGTTAATATATGCGGTACCGCAGTAGTCGTCAGTTGCATTGACCCAACACGGGTATGATCAGACACGATATGTACATTCTTTCGAATACCTAGAATGCGCGTAGTGGCGTAGTCTGCCCTGTATATCCCATTTGTACCCGCAAGTTCATCGGACCAGCGGTTGTTCTCCACAATGTACGGCCAGTCATGTATAGCGGCGTTTTGCTTGAGCTGGGGGCAAATCCTGTTTACACGATTACTGGTAGTGGTCAGGCACCCCATTCTTTTTGCTGTGCTTACACCTATTCGTTGGGTATCCTCCCCGTCCAGCAATATCGGGGGTTGGTTCCTATTTACCGCGGGTGAAATAATATTTGTCAGTACAGCCACGGCAGTGGCCCACACAATCCGGGTCTCGTTATTCAGGAAGGATAGGTTCGCAATGTGGGTCCGAGGGATAACTCCCGGCGGGGGCAAATGCATCGCGGGCAGGGACCGCCCTTGAAATAACCCCGCCACACTTTCATCATCTATACCCGAGCGGGTGATTGCAAAATTTGGTAGTTGGAAGTTAAGCAGGTTCTCCCGCCACCCTATCCGGAACTCATGATGCACATTCTCTGGGGGATTGAAACTTAATGCAAGCTGCAACCCTTTTGCGTTCCAGCTTGGGTAATATGCTGCAGCCCCCCCTTTTAGTGTGTCCCGAAGGTATTTATGTGCCCAGCGGAGTGCCCCTAGTTTATCTATTATTTTAGTATGCTCTGTAAAGGGATATACCTGCTCGTGGAAGCGTAGTTCTCCCCGGTAATAGGTATCCCCTGCATGCGCGGAGATAACCTGGTGGATCCTGATAATAACACTGGAAATGCAATCATTTGTCTTTTCCAGGTACCAGCCCGTAGGCTTCTCCACAACCCACTGTCGTTCAAACCGGGTCCGGTTGGATAACCCGCCGTGGGCAGCCAGGTGTTTTAAGCGTTCCCGTAACGTATCGTCGCAATGGTTTATAAACTCACTGATGTCTTTATTTGACATTTCCAGGCTGAGGAGTATTTCTTCCGCCTGGAGATCATCTGCTTCATTAAGAATGTCCTGGAGAGCCCGTGACCAGTGCACAGCTCGCTGCTTCATCCGGTGTAACCACCCTGCCGCAGATAAGCTATTGCTGTTACGGGTAATAATATCCCGGGTGTATTTTGCAATGGTGACTTGTCCATTTGCCGGCATCGCCAGCCGGATTGTTTTCAGGACGTCAGGGCCCCAGAATACGACATCCTGCGGTCGCAGCCAATCCCACACATTCGCAGTGGTGCCTCGCGGGGCTTCATAAGCACAGGCCATCGGGAGTATTTTAGAAGAATCCTTAGCTTGCCGCCCATGTAGACAAAGCGCCGTTTGTATGTCTGTCATTATGAATTTGGTGTGCCCCAGTAAAGAATGCCGCTCCTGGAACATTCCATCCAGCATCGCCAGCCCGCCTTCGCTGTAATAGGGCAGTACCTGTTTAAATACGAAATCTTCCGGATCCCCGTCGCGACCAATAAATAGATACCCGCAAATACGCCCCGGGAGGTCATAGAAAGGCACCGCCAGCAGCTCATTCCAGTTACGGCCGGGGAAGTCTACATAATCAAAACTCCCCGATTTTCCGTTCCGGAGCTGTTTCTTGTACTCGTATCGTGCTTTATGGAAATACTTTGCGGTGTCTTCAGTAGTGCAGGCCCCAATGATCCGTGTGAGCCGTTCGCCTGCCATTGCAGTATCTGGGGACACGTGGAAGTGCCGCTGCAGCATACGAATCTT
>Ga0222662_1000483_pt1 | contig 31596 bp, 23 predicted proteins | sample AntAcemetagen600_FD_179821 | JGI IMG/M metagenome (GOLD analysis project Ga0222662, IMG submission 179821) | Saline water microbial communities from Ace Lake, Antarctica - #600 | ecosystem: Environmental > Aquatic > Non-marine Saline and Alkaline > Saline | place: Antarctica: Ace Lake... | reverse complement strand
CGCTGGTGCCGTCCTCGTCCTCGTCGTCCTCGGGAACGACGATGCCGTGGGTCTCCAGGATCTCATCCCCGTTGGGGACCAGGTCCACAAACTCGGCGAGGCTGAACCCGCCTTTGAGCTGATGCGCGCCGAGGTCGTTCCCGGCCGAGATCGCCGTCGCACGACCCTTGACGCTCCCCGCGATGTTCACCAGCGGCGCGACCACCACGTGCGCCTCCACCAGGCTCCCGCCGAGCTCGATGGACTCGCTGGCCTTGATCACGCTGGCCTTGAGCTTGCCGCTGAAGAACACGATCTCCTGGGCGATGATCGAGTCCACCTCAATCTTTCCGCTCAAGGTGACCTTGCCGTTCGGCGCCTGGATCGAGCCCAGCTTCACCCCCTCGGGCAGGGCCAGGACCACGTCGCCGTCTACGGAGTGCAGCGTGCCCAGCGGCTGGCCCGGCGGGTCCTCGATGATGATGTCACCGACGTTACGGATCGAGAGAGCGTCGCCCTCCACGCTGAGCAGAGTTCCCGCGGGCAAAACGAAGGCACCGGTACTCGACATGTCTCTCCTGGGTGGTCGGGGCAAAGACCCCTCTGTCTTCATTGTGAAGGGCAGGTTGACCTGGGGTCAAACGCCGGGAGCACGCCTCCGAGGGCGTCTAGGTATAGACGCGCGTACGCACGTGAAACAATCGCCAAGTCGGGGGGGCGAGTCCCTGCATCGGCGGCGCGGCGAACCCCGTCCGGGTCTGCCATGCGGGCTGCCAGGCAGGACCGCAGCACGTCCGGATCGCCGGGAGGAACCAGCCATCCATCGACTTCGTGCGCAATCAACTCGGGCATCCCGCCGATGTCCGACGCGATGAGCGCTCTGCCCGCCGATCGCGCCTCCAGCGCCACCATCGGTTGGTTCTCAGGCCAGGTGGACGGCAGCACCACGGCGTGCACCGCGCCCATGAGCTTTGCGGCGTCTTTTGCTGCGTAGGGGCCCCGAACCACGACCTCGGGCGGCAGGCCCCGTGGGTCGAGCGCTCGCACGTCCGCTTCGCTCGCCCCGTGGATCTGGAGCGACCACCGCCCAGCCGGGAGGCCTCGCACGGCGTCGAGCAGCACGTTGAGGCCCTTGCAGGGGCCCAGCACCCCAAACCAGCCCAGGCGCAGCGGGCCCTCGGGCCAGGGCGCCGCGCCGGGCACCGGGACCCCGTTGGAGATGACCTCGATTGGCCGCTCCACTCCGTGATGCCGGGCCAGACCTGCCAGGTAGCGCGATGGGCTCGTGACCGCGTCGGCCCCATCGAGCACCGCCCGCAGCGCCGCCTGTCGCACATGCCAGCGCCTGCGCGCGATCGCCCCGGGATCGCGGCGCGCATCCACGGGACCCGAGGGTCCGGCCCACCGCCTCAGCGACGGCAGCGTTCGCGCGACAGCACCGCGAATCGGCCCCCGTGAGAGCTGATCGCTGAGGCAGCGCACGCACCGCTCCTCGCGGGCCTCCTCACAGATCTCGCCGTCCTCAGTCACCAGTTGGCCCCGCCCACAGAACCACTTCGGGTCATGCAGGGTGACCACGAGCGGCACGCCGAGCTCGCGAGCGAGGCGCAGCGGGGTCACTCCGAACCCGTCCGGGTGAGCCAGATGCAGCACATCAGGCCGCGCCGCCCGCACCACGGAGCGCAGGGCGGCGTCCATCCGAGGGTCGTCCCACGTCTCGCGGTAGGAGCGCGCGTCCGCGTGGCGATGGGAGATCCAGTAGGTGCTGCCGCCCTCCTCGCGCTCCTCCCGCACCACAAACGGCGCGCCACCTCCACTCCGATCGTCCCGCGACACCACGTCCACGTGCGCTCCCAGCCCTCGCAGGCCCCTGCGCAGCGACTTCGCCCACGTCTCCACCCCACCTCGGCCGTGGGGGGGGTAGCGGTGGGGCAACAGCAAGACCCTCATCGCCCACCTGCCCACTGGCCCAGCAGCGCCGCCGCCCGTCTGGGCAGTCCGCGCACCGCCCATCGCACGCCGCCGTCCCGCAGATCGTCTGGGATCCCCGCCATCAGCGCGATCGCCGCCGCAGGCAGGCCCGGCACCGCCCGAAGACCAAACTCCTGGCGGGCTTGTCGATGGGACAGCACGTTGCGGGCGTAGACGCCCCGTAGGCTGGGCGGGTGGGAGTGCTCGACGACCGCGCTCGGAACGTAGGCCAGCGCGTGGCCTGCGAGCAGCGTGGCCCAACCCCAGGCCAGGTCCTCCCCAAACTCCCGCGAGGGAAATGGTCGCGCCAGGGCGTGGCAGCGCCGCACCATGGAGCCCACATTGTCGAAGCGCGCGATCCGCATGCGCTCGGCGGCAGGCAGGGAGGCGCCGCCAGGCGGCATCCGCCTCAGCACATACGGCACGTCCAGCTCCGGGGTCCAGCGGGCGAGTGTCGCGGCGAGCAGGGGATCGGCGTCGGGTCGCGGCACCTGGCGGGCGTAGCTGCCCGACACATCGGGCTCCTCGAACGGCGCTGCGAGCGCCTCCAGCATCCGGGTCCCTTGGGGGACTGCGTCCTGGCTGAACAGCGCCACGAGCGGCGCCCGCGCCTGCTGCACGAGGGCCGCCCTCACGAGCCCGTGGTCAAAGCGCCCCGGCGCCACATCAAAGACGCGCGCTCCCACGACCTCGGCCGCGCGCTCGGTCGCGCCATCGGTGGACCCCGAGTCCGCGAGGAGGACCTCGACCGGACCGGCGCTGACCCGTTGACGCAGCAGCGCCCGCGTCAGATCCACGAGTCGCTCACCGCCGTTGAGCACCGGCACGACCACGCTGATCGCCGGTGCGTCTGCGCCGGGATGAGCGCGTGGCGTGAGCAGGTTGGCGGTCACGGTGCGGTCCATGCGCGCAGGATCGCCGATCCCCACTCCTCTTCGCTCGCCGGCGGCCGGACCGAGCCCTGCAAGCGACCGAGCAGGTCGGGCTCCTGGACGAGTCGGGTCACGCACGCCGCGAGGGCCGCGCTGTCGCCTGCGGGGAAGCGCAGGCCATCGACGTCGTGCTCTACCAACTCGATGAGGCCGCCGAGATCGCTCGCGAGCACCGGTCTCCCGCAGGCTCTCGCCTCCAGCACCACCAGAGGGGCGTTCTCCGCCCACACCGAGGGCACCACCACCACATCGCACGCGCCGATGGCCGCGCCCACGCCGCGCGACTCGATGGGTCCGCCCACGCTCAGACGTCCCGCCGCCCGTCGCCGCACCTCGCTCCGATAGGCAGGGAAGGGCACCGGTCCGTGCGCCCGCGCATCGACTCGCGCCGCCACGGAGTCGTCGAGCAGAGCCAGCGCGTCGGCGAGCACGTGGGGGCCCTTGTGCTCCACCCATGTCCCCAAGAACAGCAGCCGCAGCTTGCTCCCCCTGCGCCACGGCACCTGCGGTCCCGGGCTCACGCCCGATGGAACGATCCGGACATCGGGCAGGGACACGCCATCGGCGGCGACGCTCTCGGCGAGGAATCGGGACGGCGAGAGCACCCGGTGCACGTGAGTCAGCGCGCGGCCCACGACCTCGCGGCGACCGACGATCCGAGGGTCCACCGTCGCCTCGCTCACCGCGCCCGTCTCCCCACGCTGCGCGAGCCGCGCCCCGCGCGCGTTGAGCATCCTCAGCCCGTCTCGAGCCCGCTCCGGCATGGCGCCGAACGCTCGGTGCAGCGCGTCCGGTGGTACGGCGCTCGGCAGGCGCGCCGCCGCCCACCGCGAGGCTCGCTCGAGAGGGCCTTCCCGATGACGGAAGCGGTCGAAGCACCCGCCGCACCGAGCAGGGTCCACGGGCAGGCACAACGTGCCGTCCGGATGGAGGCGCTGACCGCCGCTCGCGCAGGAGGCAAACGCATCGTGTAGGTGCAGGACGACCCGAACTCCCCGCGCCGCCGCCACCGCGGGGAGCCCCCAGGACAGTCCCTGGAGGGTCTGGATGGCCAGCAGGTCCGGCGCCAACTCGTCCAGCAGAACGCCAAACGCTCGATCGAGCCCTGGGTCACTCGCCGCTTCGGGCATGTCGCGGTAGGGCCAGTTCTGCACCAGCCCGAACACGGGGACCCCCTGCACATCCTCCCGCAGGACGGAGTTCTGGGCGGCGCCAGCCCGCACCCGCGCGCACACCACGCTCACCCGCAGCCCGCGCTGCAGCATCTGCTGAGCGAGTCGCAGCGTGTATTGCTCGACCCCGGCGTTCCCATCGGGTGGGAAGCTGTGGGCCAGCAGGGCGACGTGTCGCAGGGCGTTGGTGGGGGGCGGTGACACCCGGGCGGGGCTCCTCGCAGCGGCGGCAATCCCGGTCCGCCGCAGCGCTCCGGCGCGGTCCAGGGCGGTCCCAAGCTACCATTGCACCCGCATGACCGCGTCCCTTCCGTCCCACATGCATCGCGTCCTCGTGGTCGACGATGAGGAGAACATCCGCCACCTCCTGCTCGTCACCTTGAAGAAGGCCGGGTTCGAGCCCACGGCTGCGCCTGGAGCCAAGGAGGCCATGGGGCTGCTCGCTGCGGAGCGCTTCGGCGTCGTCATCTCCGATGTGCGCATGCCGGGCATGGACGGCCGGGAGCTCCTCGCCGCCACCCGGGATCTGGAGCATCCGCCTTACGTGATCATGATGTCGGCCTACGGGGGCGGCGAGATGGCGCTCCAGTGCGTCAAGGACGGCGCTTACGACTACTTCAACAAGCCGTTCCGCCCCGACGAGGTCGTCCTGCTGCTGCGCAAGGTCACGGAGCGGGAGCAGCTGCGCACCGAGAACCGTCGCCTGCGCAAGGAGCTGGATGAGCGGCTCGGCTTCGGCGCGATCGTCGGTCGCTCCGAGGCGATGGAGAGCATCTTCGCCACGGTGAGCAAGATCGCGCCGTACAAGACGACGGTGCTTCTCACCGGCGAGTCCGGCACGGGCAAGGAGCTGCTCGCTCGCGCCATCCACGATCACTCCGATCGAGGCAGCGGGCCGCTCGTGCCGGTGAACTGCGGGGCGATCCCCGAGAACCTCCTCGAGTCCGAGCTGTTCGGTCACATGAAGGGATCCTTCACCGGCGCGACCCGCGACAAGCCTGGCCTCTTTCAAGAGGCCCACGCTGGCACGATCTTCCTCGACGAGATCGGCGAGCTGCCGGTGTCGCTGCAGGTCAAGCTGCTGCGCGTCCTGGAGGATGACCAGATCCGGCCCGTGGGTGCGACCGCCACCACCAAGGTGGACGTGCGCGTCATCGCGGCCACCTCGCGGGACCTCGAAGCTCGGGTCAAGACCGGCGACTTTCGGGAGGATCTCTTCTACCGGCTCAACGTGATGCGGATCCGTATCCCACCGCTGCGCGAGCGCGCCGAGGACGCCACCGCGCTGGTGGCCCACTTCATCGAGCGCTTCAACGAGCGCTTTGGCCGCACCGTGGTGGGGCTGGATCCCGACGCAATGGAGGGCGTGCTCGCCTACCGGTGGCCAGGCAACGTGCGCGAGCTCGAGAACGGGATCGAGCGCGCGATGATCCTGTCGGACGGGGATCGACTGCCGCTCGACGCCTTCCCACCCACCGTGCGCGATGCCCTGACCTCGGGGACGCCGCGGGAGCGCGACGACGGCGATCTGTCGATCAAGCGCCGGGTGGCGAGCCTCGAGGCGGAGCTCATCCAGCGCGCGCTCGAGAAGACCGATGGGAACCGCACCCACGCGTGCCGACTGCTCGAGATCAGCCACCGCGCGCTGCTCTACAAGATGAAGGACTACGGAATCGACGTGCCCTCGCGTCGGTCCCAGTGAGCGAGGCTCCGGGCATGAAGGCGATGGCTGTGCTGTTGCTCGTGGCGGTGCTCGCGGGCTGCGGATCCGCAGAGAAGTGGACGACCGAGGGCGACAAGCGACTGCGAGACAACGATCTCGTGGCCGCAGAGCTCGCCTACACCCGCGCCATCGACATCGACCCCCACTACGCCCCGGCCTTGTACGGCAAGGGCTGGGCGCTGTACCTGAGCGGCCACGACCACCTCGTCCCGGCGGCCCGGCAGCTGTTCAAGCGCTGCATCGACTACCAGCCTGAGTACTGGGGAGGCTACCGCGGAATGGGCGTGCTGCTCATGGACGAGGGCCAGGTGGCGGTGGCCGAGCGCATGCTGCGCTCCGCGTACGAGCGCGACGACCGCGAACCCACCGTGCTCCTCTCGCTGGGGCAGCTCTACCTGCGCGCCTCTCGCTTCGACGAGGCCTTCAACCTCTTCTCGGGAGCGATCGCCCTGGCGCCGGATCGCGGAGAGTTCATGCGCTTCCTCGCCGAGCTCGAGCTCGCCCGGGGGAAGCACGACGACGCGATGCGCTGGATCGTGGAGGGTCGGGCCCGGCCGGTGGGCGGCACGCTGGGGCTGCTGCTGCTCGATGAAGGGGAGCTGCGGATCCTGCTCGATCGCGCCGCCACGCGGCTCAACAACTCACTCGGCCCTGACGATCCCGGGCTCGATGAGGCTTTGCAGGCGCTGGACGCGGCGGATAGCCTGTTGGAGAAGGCGATCCAGGAGGATCCGCGGATGCGTAGCCCCGGCCAGAGGCGCGCCTACCACCAACGGCTGCGGCGGCAGATCAACACCGCAATGGGAGCATGAAGTGTTTGCGCACTCTGACCTTTTTGCGCAGAGATCGAGCCGCTCTGGACCCGCCGCCCGGGGCACGATCCCTGTGCCCTGGGGATCAAGGGTACGTGGCGTGTTTCTTGCACATTCAGGGTCAGGCTCGGGTGGATTTACACTGCTCGAGCTGATCGTGGTCCTCGCCATCGTAGGAATCCTGGCGTCGCTCGCGGTCACCGATCTGTCGAGTCTGATCGGTCGATACCGGCTGAACTCCGCGACCCGGGAGCTGGCCAGAACCATCCTCGATTGCCGCATGCAGGCGATCTCAGAGAATCGAGAGTGCGCCGTGAAGTTCGTGAACGCCGACACCAACCTGCAGGGAGACTGGACGCAGAACGCGGGCCGGGTCGAGGTGTCGGTGGCGGAGGTCTCGGGCACGGGGGTCGTGTGGGCGCTTCAGCGTGACGGCGTCACGGACTACGCGGCGGGACCCGGGCGGCGTCGGGGCGTCAGCATCGAGCCGTGGACTCCGATCGCGGGTCCGGTGGGCTCGAACCAGCCCGACACCGTGGTGTTCAACCCGCGGGGCTTCTCGTCGAACGCACCGGCGGACTTCGCCAACGGCGGCGTCGTCCGAATCATCCTTCGAAACAAGAGAGCCACCACCGTCGAGCAGCGCGTCCTGCGCATCGACCGTGGTGGCAACGTACAGATCGCGGTGCCCTGATGCTGAGTACGTATGGACCGTTCCGCCGGGCCGAGGGCCAGCGACGGCGCGGCTTCACCCTCATCGAGCTGCTCATCGCGATGGTGGTGATGACGTTTGGGTTGCTTGCGCTGTGGGCGCTGCACGCAGCGTCGCTCCAGGCGAACGCCCGCTCCTACAGGCTGGGCATCTCCACCACCCTGGCCCAGGACGCGATGGAGAAGCTGATGTCGGAGACGTTCATCTCGAACGACCCCGCCGGCGTCAACCCCGACCTGGCCCCGATGGGTGTCTACCCCGCAGCCGACGCCGACGGGCTCGACGACCTCCCCGGCGCCATCGACGGCCTCGCGGTGCGGGTGAACAGCCTGGGCAGCACGAACACCGCGTTTGGCCCCGCGATGTTCTTGCGCACCTACCACTCCCAGTTCGCGACCACCCAGACCGACCGGGTGCTCCTGCGGGTGCGGGTGACCTACTTCGATGACGCAGGCCGGCGCCACGGCGTCACCCTCGCGTCCACACGCCTCATGAATCGCTACGACCCTCTCGGGATCGGCGTCTCCTCCATTGGTGGTCCCTAGATGCTGCTGACCCCCAACCCGAACCGGTCTTTGTCGGCGCGCACCACCGCGATGCTGCAGCGCGGCTTCACGCTGATCGAGCTCATCATCGCCATCGCGCTCTCGAGCCTGGTGGGCATCCTCATCTATACGGTGTTCATCAACCAGACCCAGGCGTACCGCGCCCAGGCGGACATGGGAACGATGCAGCAGAACCTGCGCGTCGCGATGGAGATGCTCAGCCGGGACGTCAGCATGGCGGGCTGGGGCACCGCCTGGGACGGCGCTGTCTGGGGCAGCCAGGGCCACGGCACGAACTTCGCGTCGATCGGCGCCCCTGGGAACCCGCTGTACGCCTTGTGGATCGAGGAGGACTTCCCCATCGGCTCGGGGCACGACGCCATCGAGATCGTGATGCAGAACCCGAACCGCAACACCTGGGCCTGGGCCATGGGCGCGGCCCAGGACTGCGGCGTCAGCAACCTGGTCTTCCACGCCGACTACGCCGCCCTCGCCACCCAGTACGACCCCGCCCTCGGAGCGAGCGAGGTCCTGTGCTTCCAGCCGCACCACAAGGGCAAGCCCGGCTCGTTCATGTGGACGGTCGCGGCGCCCGGGGCGGCGGGTCAGGTTCCGGTGATGGTCAATGCCCAGGGCGACTACACCACCGAGTGCACCCAGACCTTGCCTCAGAGGCTGATCTGCGCGCCCCCGCGCTGGGTCGCCTACTACATCGATGACGACAACACCGACGGCGTCGGCATCGGCTCGGCAGAGATGCCGGTGCTGTACTTCGTGCCCGATGTGGCGGCAGTGATGGCGACGACTGGCCAGTACCCCCACCCCAACGACATCCCCATCGCCCTGGGCATCGAGGATCTGCAAGCCGAGGTCTGCCTGGGCGGCACGGGGCTCGACTGCCAGTTCCCGGCGTCCTGGACCGCGGGCTTCGATCTGCAGCCAGGCGTGATTCCGTGGAACGCGCTCACGGCCGTGAGGCTGCACGTTGTGGCCCGAACCTTGCGTCCTGATCCGCAGCGGGCGAACGTCTCGGCCGTTCTTGATCCCGACCCGGATGACGGATTCTCGCTCCTGAACACGGGGGTTCCCGACGGCTATCACCGTCGCCTGGGGACCACAGAGGTTCAGGCCCGCAACGCAGTCGGCGCCTGGCAGATCGCGAATTCAGGATGGTAGGAGCAGCGATGATTCATACGCAGCGAACCTCACGAGCATCGGCCCAGGGCGGCTACGCGCTGATCCTGGCCATGGTGGCGCTCGTCGCGCTCACCCTGCTCGGTGTCACGGCGATCACCGTGGCCCAGCTCGATCTCAAGATCACCAACAACCTGCGGCACCACCGTCAGGTTGCATACGGGGCCCTGACCGGCCTCGACCACGGGCGGGACCTCTTCACCGACAACGTCGTGAACGTCTCCGACGACATCGAGTTCGCCGCGGACCAGCCCGGGGACTGCATCGCAGGCTGGATCAGCGACACGGGCGTCAACGCGGTGGCCGTTCCGCTGCTGCTCGAGAGCAACGGCTACCCGCTCGCGACCTACTCGGTGGACTTCTGCGTAGCGAGCTGCGGCCTGCCGCCCCAGGGGACCTCGCTGGGCGAGGGAATCATCGGATACACCATCGACATCATCTCGACGGGCACCAGCCCGCCGCGGGTGGCCAGCACGGCGACGGTGGGATCGAACGCGACCCAGAGCCAGGGGTCCTTCATTCTCGGCACCCTCGAGCCAGCTACCTGTGACGGAGACAAGTCATGACCGACTCTCGCCGACTGTCCGGCCTCCTCGTGGGCGCGCTATGTCTCGCCGGGCTGAGCCACGCCATCGGCCCCGCGGATGCCCAGGCCCAGGAGCCGATCCCCCAGGTCCTCCCCGAGGTGCTGTTCCTCATCGAGGAGAGCCAGGTGATGGAGGCCAACTGGGCTGGCGATCCGTCGCTGTTGGTGCCCGACACGCGCTGGAACTACGTGCGCAACGCGGTACTCCAGGTCGTGAACAACGCGCCGCTGGGGATGAACTTCGGGGTGGCTCTGACCGCGAACGGATCGGGCAACGAGACCGACGGCTTCGAGATGCTGGCGTACCCCGGATCGACCGCAGCGCAGATCACGACCGCCATGAACGCGTACGCGTTCAACGGGAACACCGCGGTCACCTGGGGCCAGTCCTACGAGGGCATCCTCGACGACTACGCGAACCAGCCCTACGGAACTCCGCGAAGCTGGGCCAACGGCCCCTTCCAGTACTACTGCTCGCAGCTGCTGGTCATCGCGGTCGGGATCTCCCAGGGCAACGTCGATGGCAACGTCAGCTCGGCTGTGCGCCAGACCCCCCCTGGCGACGTCGGCTGTAACGACTTTCAGGGCCCGGCTCAGCAGGGCTGCTACTTCGACGACGTCGCGTACTTTGCGAACAACAGCTACTCGCCTCCGCCGCTGACGGGAGCCGGCTCGGTGAAGACCTACACGGTGCTGGTAGACAGCAACGTGGCCCTCGTGGACGCGGCGAACCTGCTGAACAACGCAGCGGTCGTCGGTGGCGGTCAGGCGTTCCTCGCGGACCAGCCCGGCGCGCTCGCGAGCCGCTTCTGGCAGGCGCTGACCGATGCGTTCAGCGGCGAGTACAGCAACGCCGCGGTCACCATCGCGCCCAACGGCGACATGATGCTGGCGTCCTACTACGAGGTCGAGGCGGGCTACCCGCTGTACCAGGGACACTTGCTGGCCTGGGAGATCGACAACGACCCGCTCAACACCACCTATGGCGACATCATCCCCAACACCTCGGGGACGTCGGCCGCGGCGAGCACCGGTGCCATGTGGGATGGCGGCTTCCTGCTCGCGTCTCGTCAGGCGCAGGCCGGCGAGAACAACCAGGGCGGCTTTCTGCAGAGCCAGCAACGAAGGGGCTTCACCGAAGACGCGCTCCAGGACATGTACAGCAGCCTGATGCCGTTTGACGCGAGCGAGGTCACGGCCGGCAGCGATCTGACGACTCTGCTGGTGGATGAGGTGCCGGTGAGCCTCAACACGGCGTGCAACCCGCTACCCCACGACTTCGACTACGACTGCGACAGCGACTTCGAGGACGCTCAGATCCTCGTGGACTTCCTGCGCGGCGTGCCCGAGGCGACGTTCCTGAGCACGGGGCTGACCCGCGGCGCTGAGGAGTGGAAGATGGGCGACACGGGGCACTCGACCGCTGTGGTCGCGCCAGCCGAGATCAACGCCATCGCTCTCGAGTCCCACTTCCGGCAGTACCGAGCGAAGCTGCAGTCGCTGCCGGGCGCCGTCTACGTCGCGTCCAACTCGGGACAGATTCACGCGTTCGACATCGAGGGGCTCGTGCCCAACTGGCCTACGGGTGGCTCGGAGCTTTGGTTCTACATGCCACGGGCGAAGCTCGATAAGGACCCGGACACCGGCAGCAAGGAGTTCGACGGCTTCCAGGCCGACGATCTGATGCGAAGCGGGCAGACCTACGTGAACGACGGGCGTTTGAGCCTCGATCACGTCTGGCTCGATGGCTACCTCAACGACCTGTCCGGTTGCGCCGGTCCGGGCTTCTCGGGCGCCGAGGATGATGGAGTCATCCACCCCGGCGGCTGTGAGTGGCACCGCGTTCTGACCTGGTCGGGCGGCTACGGCTCCCGTCACGTGTACGCCCTCGACGTCACCAATCCCATGTACCCGCGCTTCCTCTGGGAGCGCACAGACCAGAACAACTCCACCTACAGCGGCAAGGGCCGCTCGGTCGGTCGACCGCTGGTGTCCAGCTTCTGGGATGGATCCGCCGGAGCGCCTCAGCGCCGCTGGCTTGCCATCTGGGGCTCCGGTGCCCAGCCGCCTCAGGGCGTGCCGGGCGCGGGACTCGCATCGCCGGCGATCTACATCGCCGATATGGACTCTGACACCACCCAGGCGCCCACCAACTACCAGACCCAGGGCTTCCCCATGGCGCACCCGGGCACCGGCGTGACGGACGTGGACGCCGACGGGTTCGAGGAGTACCCGATCGCGGAGCTCGGCATGTTCGGCTCCCCCGCTGGCGCGGATCTGGACGGCGACGGCTCCATCGACGTGGCCTACATCGGCGACTCCATGGGCTACATGTTCAAGGTCGCGTTCAACCAGACGACCCCGAACCTGCCGAGCACCTGCCTCTTCTCGTCGCCATCGAGCAGCGACGCGGCGAAGCACATCTACTACGAGCCGGCGATCTTCTACGGGTCCGCCGGTGAGCTGCTGGTCTATTGGGGTACGGGCTCGCCCTTCAACATCTACAGCACGGACGCCGGAGGCATCTACGCCAAGGTGGACCCGGACCCGTTCAACTGCACTGCGTCGGGCAGTACGACTCCTCAGGCCCAGGCCGCGCCGTGCGCCTCGTCGAGCCCGCTCTTCGACAGCACCGGCTTCTACCAGCTCGGTCAGGGCGGAGCGGTCGGCGAGAAGCTCGTCGGCAAGCCGCAGGTCCGCTCGGGTCGCATGTTCTTCGCGACCCACATCCCGGGCAGCGACCCCTGCACGCTGGGCAACTCGCGCCTGTACGGCATGGACGTAGAGCAGTGCGCCGGCGGTCTGTTCGACGACACCACGGACAGCTTCACGGTGACGAGCAACCTGTACACCGAGGTGCCGGGCCTGGTCAGCGAGCCTTCGTTCGCCAATGGGCGCCTGTACGCGCTGCAGATCGACGGCAACGGCATCGGCCCGAGCTCGGCCCTGTCCGTCTCGGTGACGCCCGACAACTTCACGGACTACGTCTACGTGAGCCACCGACACGTGTTCTAGAGCGCTAGTCCCGGCCTTGCTCGATGAACTCCTCGAGCTTGCTCGCCTCCAGGATCGCGAGGTTCTCCCTCGCGGCACCGTTGGTCGGGTCCAACTCGACGACCCGACCCCAGGCTTCGCGGGCCTCTTTGACCTTGCCCTGCTCGGCCGAGACCGCGCCCAGCATCACCAGGGCGTCGATGAGGTTGGGGCACTCGAGCACCGCCTCCTGCAGGCTCGCCTCGGCCTCCTTGAGACGCACGAGGTCGGCGAGGATGTGTCCGCGGTAGCTCTTGTACTGGCAGGTTGGGCTGAGGATGAGTGCGCGTTGGATCTCGCCCAGCGCCGCCTCGCCGTCCCCGAGTCGGTAGTAGACCTCCGCGAGGCCCGCGCGGGGTTGTGGCAGCCGCGGTGACAGGCTCGCCGCGCGCTGGAACAGCACCCGGGCCCGGGCCAAACGCCGGCCCACGGTCTCTTCGCTGCCAACTCCCAGCTGGGTCAGCAAGTAGCCCAGATTGACGAGGAGGCGCACCTCGGTGGGGAACAGAGGCTCGGCGGTGGTCAACGCCTCGGCCGCATCCGACAGCCGCCCCTGCTGCACGCGTACATCCGCCAGGAGCAGCACCGGCTCGACGGACGTCGGCTCCGCGTCCCGGGCGCGCTGCACGTAGGCGACAGCGTCGTCGGGTTTGCCCAGCGCGAGCAGGGTGCGCGCGAGCTCGAGGTTCACCTCCACGTCGCCGGGGGAGAACGCGTAGGCCGTGCTGAGTTCGGCGCGAGCCTTCTCCAGATCCCCTTCGATTCGCAGGGCCGTGCCGCGGCGCAGCCACGGGGCGATGAGCGCGCGCAGGTCGCGGGCCGGGTCGGTCGACGAGTCTGCGAGCTGCGCCGCCAGCCCAACGGCTTCCTTTGTCTTGCCCTCGGCGAGGTATCCGAGCAGCGAGAGATAGGACGCCCGCGAGGCATCCGCAGACTCCAGTCGCAGCTCCAGCGCCTCTCGTTCGTCGGGAGGCATGCCGTCGAGGGAGACCATGCTCTTGACCGCCCGGCCCGAGGTCGCCAGCGCGGCCAACGGGAGGCTGGCCTTGCCCCGCCGAGCCCGCGCCGCGGCGACAACCGCGACGCCTGCGGCGTCCCGTCGCCCCCCGCCGAGGAGCGCGAGCCCTTGCCGGTCGGTCACGGCGCGCTCCAGGAGGTCCGCGGGCGATCGGAGGCCCGCGAGGCGCATGTCAGCCCGAACCACGTCGCGGCGCCATGCCTGCACGATCGTGCCGACCGAAGGCCGCCGCTCATCCGCCCACGCGGTGAGGACGAGGTGTCGGGCGTCCACAGGATCCAGCCACGCGATCACCGTGGGGAACACGTCTCCCACCCGGGTGCCCACCGCCGCGAGCTCCGACGGCGACAGCGCGTCGAGCGGCACCCGAATGATCGCCAGCCCATCGGGTGACAGCGCATCTCGGACCGCTCGCAGCCGACGGGCGCGCACGGGCCCCGCAGCGCCAAAGGCCCAGGGCTCTCGCAGATCGACGATCACCGCGTCCCACTGGCCATCGCTGAGCACGTCCAGTGACCCCAACCGCACGGCAGGATCGGCGAGCAGACCGCTGACCACGGGGAGCCGACGGCGGGCGAGGGTGCGCACTGCGCCGGACGGCTCGACGATGTGCACGAGACCCGGGCTGCTCTGGCGCGCTGCGTCTGCCGTCTCGCCGCGCCCAAGGCCCTCGATCAAGATCCTGCGAGGGGGCTCTGCGGACAGAAGCGCAGGGAGGTGGCCGAGGAACCGGTCCGCGTGGCGACTCCCGGCGTCCAAGGGGATCCGCCTCCCTCCTCTCTGCCAGGCGACGGGTTCACCTTCATAGAACCCGACCGCGACGCGTCCGTAGGTGTCCGCCTGCACGTCCACAGCCTGCTGAGATGCGCGTCCCTGCGCTGCCTCGAGCGAGCGCGTGCTCGCGAGGTGACTCCACGCTTGCTCAGTGAGGAGGTTGTTGGGTCCAGGAGCCGCCAAGAGCACGCTGGCTGCCGCGAGGGCCGGAAGCAGCACCCCCACCAGCCGAGACCGGGTAGAGGTGCTCGACAGGGCCACCGGGAGCGCGAGGGCGGCGACCAGCGCAACAGCGGCGTGCAGCGCTTCGTCGGCGCCGAGAACTCCGGGCAGGATCTGCCATGCGATCAGGCCCAGGAGCGCTCCGGTCGCCCCGGTGACCCTGCGGACCTTGAGCATGCCGACCCCCAACCCCACGAGCAGACCGACGATCGCGGTGGCGATCAGGGGCAGCGCATACCCCACACCGGGTCGATCCTCCTCGGCGGCGCTCAGCAAGGCGGATGCGATCGCGGGGAGCCGTGGCGGAAGCTCCGCCCCCACCGCCAATCCGATCGCCGCCAGGCCTGCGCCCAGCACGGCGGCCTGAGCGCCAAAGACCGCGCCGATCGCCGCCCCGATCGCAAGACCGGCACCGAGCCATGCGATCACAAATGGATCGGACGACACCCAGGGCACGGCGGATAGGTGCACGAGCCCCAGCGTGGTCAACGCGAGCCCGGCGGCGATGGATCCCCACTGACTCCCGCCCTCCTCGGACGCGGGGGACTGCGCCCGGGGAGGGCCCATCTCCGCCAACAACAGGCCGATCGCCGCCAGGGCCCCGGTCCACCCCGCGCCGAGCGCAGGCAACAGCGTTCCGACGCCGAGCGGCATCATCAGGCCGGCCACAAGCAGGGCCCGGGGGCTCAGATGGGCGTGTCCGAGCCTCAAAGACAATGCGGTCAGGAGTGCCATTGCTCCGCACGCAGCGGCCGTCGCCCAGCCCACAAGGACCGACGACGAGCCAGTCGCTACCGTGCTCGCGAGCGCATCGACCCACGGGAGCCAGAGCGGCGAGAGGGCGACGATCATCAGTGCACTCGAAAGCCCGTTCCGCCCACCCGAAGAGGCAACCGTGGTAGAAATAGAGGCGAAGGAGAGCGGGAATCGGCTACGGGCCGGCCAGAGGGCGAGGGCGATCGCACCGAGAAGGGTGCCGACTGCGGTCATCGGGACGGCGGTGAGTTCGTATTGCGCGCCAACCACGGCGCTTCCTCCCACGGCCATTGCCCACCCGACCCCGAAATCATTCAGAAATTTCGGCCGAGTGTTCATCTGGATTTCCGGTCAGACAGTGTGAGTAGGGGCGAAAGCCCAATGGATAAGGGACTTAGCGGCACAAAGATAGCCGACGCGCAGCATGGGGCGCCCCTTGACAACAATTCGAGCCCTGTAGGAAAGTCTTAGCGACTTAGCGCAGGAATCGGCCCGACTCGACCATGCTGGCGAGAACGGGAGCTGAACGACCGGCGCCGGGGTGTACCCCTGGGTCGAGTGAGGCGGACGATGGGAATCTTCTCCTTCGGACGGTCGAAGAACGCCATCGGCCTTGATATCGGCTCGAGCTACATCAAAGTGCTCGAGCTCGCAGAGTCGAAGTCCGGTCGCTGGTCTTTGGTCAACTTCGGAATGAAGAAGTTGCCCCCAGAAGCCATCGTCGACGGCGCTCTGATGAACTCCAACATCATCGTGGATTCCATCCGCGAGCTCATCAGCTCCCACAAGATCCGCACCAAGGACGTCGTCACGTCGGTCTCGGGTCACTCGGTCATCATCAAGAAGATCAATCTGCCGGTGATGACCACCGAGGAGCTCGAAGAGAGCATCCAGTGGGAAGCTGAGCAGTACATCCCCTTCGACATCAACGACGTGAACATCGACGTGCAGATTCTCGACCCCGTGGGGGACGAGACTGGTCAGATGGAAGTGCTGCTGGTCGCCGCGAAGAAGGACATGATCAACGACTACGTCGCGATCGTTCAGGAGGCGGGACTCAACCCCGTCGTGATGGACGTCGACAGCTTCGCCATCGAGAACGCCTTCGAGGTGAACTACGACTCGTCGCCTGACGACACGATGGTCCTGGTGAACATCGGCGCCTCGATCATCAACATCAACGTGCTGCGGGGCGGAATGACCGCCTTCACCCGCGACATCACGCTGGGTGGCAATCAGTACACCGAAGAGATCCAGAAGCAGCTCAACGTCTCCTACGAGGAGGCCGAAGCGCTGAAGATCGGCGGCGATATCGTCCGCGACTCTCAGGCCGTGGTGCCCGAGGAGGTCGAGGGCATCATCCGCGCCGTCTCGGAGAACGTAGCCACGGAGATTCAGCGCTCGCTGGACTTCTACGCAGCGACATCCACCGAGGACGAGATTTCTCGCATCTTCCTCAGCGGAGGCTCGGCACGCATTCCGGGCCTCACGAGGACGATTCAGGAGAAGACTGGTCTTCCGGTCGAACTGGTGAACGCGTTTCTCCAGATCGACATCAACGAGAAGGACTTCAACACCGCATTCCTGAATGAGGTGGCGCCGATGGCGGCCGTGGCGGTCGGGCTCGCCATGCGGAGGTCGGGCGACAAATGATTCGGATCAACCTACTCCCCGTCCGCGCAGCGCGGAAGAAGGAAGAGGTCCAGCGCCAGCTGCTCCTCTTTACGGTCTTCCTCGTCGGCGTGTTGGCCGTGGGACTCATCCTGCTTCAGTCCAACCGCGGCACGCTCGCGAAGGTCGAGCAGACGAACAAGCAGCTCGAAGCCGAGATCGCCGATCTGAAGAAGATCATTGGCGAGGTCGACGAGTACAAGAAGCAGCAGGCGCTGCTCGAGAAGAAGCTCGAGGTCATCCGCAAGCTCAAGGCGGACAAGACCGGGCCGGTGCACATGCTCGACGAGCTGGCGCTGCGCATCCCGGAGAAGCTGTGGCTCGAGACCATCGAGGAGAACAGCCAGAAGGTCACCCTGCGCGGTGTGTCCATCAACAACGAGGTCATCGCGACCTTCATGAACAAGATGGAAGACAGCATCTACTTCAGCGATGTGTTCCTGGTCTCGATTCAGGCGCGCGAAGAAGGCGACCTGAAGCTCAAGGAGTTCACTGTCACCTCACGGATCTCCGTGCCGGGTGGCAATACCGGGGAGGGGACCTGACATGGGTGACTTTCTCGAGCAACTGAGCAAGTACAGCACCAGCCAGAAGGTGCTCGGCGCGGTGGTCATCTACCTCCTCATCGCTGCGGTCTTCTGGTTCGCGTTCATCTCGCCCACCAAGGACCAGATCATGGTCGCCCAGGCGCGCAACGCGACCCTGGTGGAGCAGCGAGATGAGAACCGCGAGATCGCGGAGAACCGCGAGCGCTGGGAGCGTCGGGTCGAGGTCCTCAACGAGGAGCTGGCCAAGGCCATCAAGGAGCTCCCCAACGAGCGCGAGATTCCCGAGTTGCTGCGTCGAATCAGCTCCATCGGCAAGAAGATCGGACTGGAGTTCCTGCTCTTCCAGCCCCTGCCCGAGGTGCCCCGCGACTTCTACGCGGACGTCCCGGTCAAGCTGAAGATCGAAGGCAGCTTCCACGAGGTCGCCACGTTCTTCGACCGCATCGGCAAGCTCAACCGCATCGTGAACATCAGGGACATCTCGATGTCCTCCCCGTTCCAGCGCAGCGGCAAGATCATCCTCACCACCGATGGCACGGCCGTGACGTATCGCTTCCTGAGCGACTCGGAGCGAACGCCGCCAGCGCAGCGGGGACGGAGGTAGTCATGGGAACACTGCATCACATGACCTCTCGCATCTCCCTGCTCGCGCTGTTGTGCCTGGGTCTCGCCCTGCCGGCCGGCTGCGGCAGCGACCCGGTGGCGCCGCCGCCGCGTCCCTCGACCCGGGCCAAGAAGGACGCGCCGCCTCCGATCGAGGAGACGGTCGTCAAGGAAGCGCCGGTAGACGACTACTCGTACGTGTCCATCGGCAAGCGCGACCCGTTCCGCTCGTTCATCATTCTCAAGGTGGACAGCCCCATCGATGGTGCCGTCGGACCTCTCCAGGTCCACGAGATCGACCAGTACCAGCTCCGCGGGATCGTGTGGAACATCGGCGAGCCTCGGGCGATGGTCGAGGACCCTGATGGGGTCGGCCATGTCGTCGAACTCGGAACGTTGATCGGGAAGAACTGGGGCAAGGTCACGCAGATCAAGCCCAACTCCCTGGTCATCACCGAGGAATACCGCGATCCGATCGAGAACGAGCTGATCATCAACGAGGTCACGATGCGTCTGCCGGACCCGAGTGAGGGACAGCAAGGATGAGCATGCAGCAGTTGAAGGCCGGCGACCGCCGGCGGAGGAATGTCATGACTGAGCGGACCCGCAGCGATCGACGCTGGTTGTCGTCGATGGTGTTGGGAGCGAGCCTTCTCGTCTCCATGCCTGCATTCGCGCAGGACGCGCAGACGCTGTCCGGTGTGGGCGTGAGAGAGTCCAACGGCGATATCGTCGTGGAGATCTCCGCCGATTCTCGGCCAAACTGCGCGGACTTCACGCTCACGGACCCGCCGACGCTCGTCTTGAGCTGCGTAGGGATGACCATGGGCTCCGTGGCGCCGGTGCAGGAGATCGGGAACGGGGTGATTACCCGCCTCGAGGTCTCCGAGAGCAGCGACGCAGACGGCACGAACACGCAGCTTCGGCTCTTGCTCGACGACATGCTCGAGTACGACAAGGTCGTGAGCGACGGGGCGGTGACCATCACTCTGCGTACGGGCAAGGGTGGCGGCAGCTCCGACGACGCCATCGCCGACGCGATGGCGGACGACGACGGTACCTCCGATGGCGACAGCGGCTTCGGCGGCAGCGACGCCCCTCCCGGGACCATCCCGGCGAACCTGCGCCTCGACAGCACCCGGACGGGACAGCTGTCGTCCGTGGACGGTGATCACGCGTTCGGCTCGGGCACTCAGGTGCGCGGCGTGGACTTCCAGAACCTGCTCGCCGATGGGGTCTCGCGCCTCATCATCACTGGCTCGACCGCGCTGGACTACACGACCAGCTACCCCTCGAACAACCAGGTGGTCATCGCGCTGCACCGCTCGTCCCTGGGCTCTGGCCTGGAGCGGCGCCTCGACACGAGCAAGTTCGCGTCGGCGGTCCGCTCGGTCGCGTCCTTCGCGTCACGCACCAGCCGCGGCGACGTCAAGGTCGTCATCGACCTGACCGAGGGCGTCAAGCCCACGTTCTCCGAGCAGGGCAACGTGCTGCTGGTGGACTTCCCGATTCCGCCGAGCATCGCCGGCTCGGCGTACTCCGGCGGCGGCAGTGTCGCGGACACCGGTGCCCCGGGGGTCGGTTCGGCCACTGGCTCGGACGACCCGGACCAGGAGCTCACCGCTGAGGACCGCATCGAGAGCGCCATCGGGCGCGAGCGACTCATCGGCCCCGGAGGCCGCTCGGTCGACCCCGCCAAGAAGGCGCGCGTCAAGCAGGACAACCTGTTCGGCACTGCGGTCTTCATGGGTGAGATCGACGCAGCGCACACGTGGCGCGGCTTCCCGATCAACCTCGACCTCGTCAACGCGAACATCCACAACGTGTTCCGGCTCATCAGCCACGTCAGCAAGCTCAACATCGTGAGCTCCGACGACGTGTCCGGCCTGGTGACGGTGCGCATGCTCGAGGTTCCGTGGGACCAGGCGCTCGCCGCCCTCCTGCAGGCCAAGAGCCTCGGCGCCGTCCAGTACGGCAACATCTTGCGCGTCGCGCCCCTGTCCACCATCCGTATGGAGCGTGAAGAGGCGGCCGCCGCCGAGCGTGCTCGCGAGGAAGGCCAGCCCCTGTCGGTGTTGGCCCTGCCCCTGAACTACGCCGAGTCCGGCAAGGTCCAGAAGAACCTCGAGAACATGATCACCAAGCGTGGCTCGGTGAACTTCGACGCCCGCACCAACACGGTCATCATTCGTGACATCGACAGCAACCTGTCGCAAATTCGCGAGTTGGTGAAGGCGCTCGACACGCCGACTCCGCAGGTGCTCATCGAGGCGCGCATCGTCGAGGCCAGCCAGAACTTCACTCGGAGCCTCGGTATCCAGTGGGGTGGCAACCTCAACTTCAGCCCCGCGACCGGCGCCCCGACGGGCCTGTTCTTCCCCAACTCCATCGGCGTGTCCGGTGGTGAGACCGCCTCGGTGGTCGCGCCGGGAGCCCAGACTGTCGGTGGTCGAAACACCAACTTCACGACGTCTCCGAACTACGTGGTGGACCTGCCGAGCCCCAGCCAGGCTGGCTCGCTCGGTGTGTCGCTCGGATCGGTGACCGGTCTCGCGACCCTCGATGTGCGTCTGACGGCCGGTGAGGCCACGGGCGCCGGCAAGGTCATCAGCGCTCCGTCGGTCACGACCGTGACCAACAAGCGGGCGACCATCAAGGATGGCGCGCGAATCCCCTACGAGACCGCGTCGCTGCGAGGCACCAACGTGCAGTTCGTGGACGCCACCCTGCAGCTGGATGTGACTCCGCAGATTACCGCGGACGGCACCATCTTCCTCGATGTCTCGCTGACCAAGAACCAGCCGGACTTCGGTGTGTCGGTTGGCGGCCTGCCGACCATCCAGATCAAGGAAGCCCAGACGACCGTCGCGGTCGAGGACGGCGACACCACGGTCATTGGCGGCGTCTACAGCTACGAAGAGTCGCTGAGCAAGCAGATGATTCCTGGCCTCGGCAAGATTCCGGTCCTCGGCTGGCTGTTCAAGAACAGCACGAAGCGCGTCGACCGCACCGAGCTGCTGGTGTTCATCACCCCAACCATTCTCCGTACGCGCTAGCGCGGACGGTGTAGGCGAAGACCCCGCTCCGGCCTAGCCCGAGCGGGGTTTTCTCTATGGAGGACAGGTCCGTGACCCACCGAGCCCCCATCGCGCTGTCGGGCTTTATGGGCGCTGGCAAGAGCACCGTCGGAGCGCGGGTCGCCAGGGCCCAGGGTCTGGACTTCGTCGATCTGGACGAGGAGATCGAGGCGGCGTTTGGTTGCTCGGCTGCAGACGTGTTTCTTCGCTTCGGAGAGGATGCCTTCCGGGCGATGGAGGCCCGGCTGCTGGCCCAGGCCCTCAGCCTTCCCAATCGCGTCGTGGCGCTCGGCGGTGGGGCGGTGCTCGGCGAGGAGAGTCGAGCACGACTGCTGGAGGCGGCTACCTGGATCCACCTCGCGGTGCCGCTGCAGGAGCTGGAGCGACGCGTAGGTGGGCGCAGAGGGCGTCCGCTGTGGGATGAGTCGGTGGCCGAGCGGTTCACGCGCCGCGCTCCGCTGTACGCGGTCGCGCCCCACCAGATCGACGGAGACGCTCGCCCCGGCGACGTCGCGGATGCGGTGGTCGCGCTTCTGGAGACGCTGCCGGAGGAGCCGACCCCGGCTCCGGTGCGTCCCGAGCCCGTCGTGCAGAGGGTCGAGATCCCTGGTGCGGCCTACGATGTCGTGGTGGGCCGGGGCATGGCCGCGGAGATCGGCCCTGCGGTGAGCGCCGTCGGCGAGGGGCCCATCGCGCTGTTGTCGGACTGGAACGTCGGTCCCCGGCACGCGGGCGCGCTGCGAGAACGCCTGGCGCAGTCCGGCCGACGGGTGAGCGTGCAGACGTTGCCCTCAGGCGAGGAGCACAAGGAACTCGACTACGTCGCGAAGACGGTGGGGCGACTGCTGGACTTCGGCTGGCAGCGTGGGGCGCCGGTCGTGGCGCTCGGCGGCGGCGTACTCGGGGACATGGCCGGCCTGGTGGCGGCCCTGACGCTGCGGGGTGTCCCGTTCGTGCAGGTTCCGACGAGCCTGCTGGCCATGGTGGATGCGTCGGTGGGCGGCAAGGTCGGGGTGAACCATCGCCGGGGCAAGAACCTCATTGGCAGCTTCTGGCAGCCGTCCCTGGTGTGGACGGACCTTGCCTACCTGGACACGCTGCCCGACCGCGAGCTCCGCGCGGGCCTCGGCGAGGTGGTCAAGACGGCGATGCTGGGCGACGCGGCGCTGTTTGATCGTCTGGAGCGAGAGCCCGAGGCGTACCTGTCGCGTGACCCCGAGGCGCTGGCTGATGCGGTGCTTCGCTGCGTAGCGTTCAAGGCATCGATCGTGGCCCAGGACGCACGGGAGGGCGGGATCCGCGCTTGCCTCAACCTCGGTCACACGGTGGGCCACGCCCTGGAGGCCACCGCCGCACCTGGAGCGCTTCGGCACGGAGAGGCGGTCGCGATCGGCTTGCTCGCCGCGGCGGAGATCAGCGCGGCCGAGGGAGTCTGCTCGGCGGAGCTTCCGGCGCGTGTCCGCGCTGTTCTGACTCGCTTGGGGCTCCCCACGAGCGCCTCGGGGAGGACTCGGAGCGGGCTCATGTCCGCGATCAAAGCAGACAAGAAGTTGAAGCGCGACGGCGTCTTGTGGATACTAGTAGAGAAGATCGCTCAGTTCCGTCTCGCGATGAGTCCACTGACCGCTCTCGATGCCCGACTCGACACCTTGGTGCGGGCGGGCGTACTGACCGAATTGGGAGACAGCTAATGCTCGGAAACAAGCTCCTCGTCCTCGCTCTCGCCGCACTCGTGCTTCCCGCGTGCTCCACTGGGCCCATCGACGCGACGTTCAACTACGAGCTCGTGGACTTCGAGGATATGCAGGTTCCCTGGGTGGGCTGCACCATCGATCAGGCCACCGGTACGCAGACCAACCCCAACTGCTCGCCCTCTCCCCCGGTCATCTTCCGGATGGACGCGCGGGTTCGCGACGTGAACACCGAGGCGCCTGCGAACAACATCCGGGTGTGGTTCACCTCCCCGTACTCTGACGTCTACCTGCTCCCGCAGGAGGTGCTCGAGGCGCTGAATGTGCCGAGCGGCGGCGACTGGGATCAGGTCATCGACCGAGGCGAGATCTGGGCCGAGTTCTCCGGTCGCTTCGACGGCAACTACCGCCCGACCTACCACGAAGGTTGGACCGACCGCCGCGGCGTCGCCAGCGTGTGGGTTTGGGTGAACACCATGCCGACCGACGAGAGTGGTGCGCCGCTGCAGACCCAGGTGCAGGTCTCCATCGCCAGCGACACGACTGCGCTTCGCCTCCAGGGCGGCGCGTAGCGCCTAGGTCGGGTCCCCGGATGGGGGCGGAACAGACACTACAAGCACTGATCGCGGCCTGGAGGCGAGAGCCCCAGGCCGTGTTCGTGCGTCTGGCAGACGCCTATCTGGCCGCGGACCAGCCAGACAAGGCGACCAGCGTGCTGCGCGACGGCTTGTCGCGCTGGCCTCGCGACCTCGCCGCGCGGGTGTCGATGGCTCGGGTCCTCATGGCGGTCGGAGAAGGCGACGAGGCTGACTCGGAGCTGCATGCGGTGCTCGCCGAGGAGCCGGCCCACTGGGGGGCGCTGGATCTGCTCGCCACGTTGCGGCGGCAGCAGGGCGATCGCGCGGGGGAGGTGGACGCGCTGGAGACATTGCTGCACCTCGCGCCGGGGCGCCGACAGGTCGAGCGACGCTTGAGTATCGCTCGTCGAGACCGCGAGGAGCGCAGGGCGCTGCCGGGTCCTCCGCCCACCGATGCGCCTAGCGCAGCGGAGACGCTGGCGACGCTTCGCCACCCTGCCATGCCCACCGACCCACTTCGCTTGCGCGAGGTGGACCGAGTGGAGACGGTTCCTTCGGCCCAGGTGCCGGTCCGCCCCACCAGCGCCGTAGCCCGCCGGACCACGCCGGGTGGGCCCCTTCCTGGAGTGCCGCGTTCGTCGTCGCCGCCGCCCGCGGATGACCCGTTCTTCAACGAGACGATGGTGGACCTGCTCGTGGCCCAAGGGCGGATTCATGAAGCCCGCGAGCTCACGGTGAAGCTCAACAACAAGCGGCCGGGTCGTCCGAACCTGGAGCAGCGTCTGGCGGAGCTCAGCTCCGGCGTGGAGGGCCCCGAGGCCCCGGCGAGCAGCAGGGAGCTAGAAGAGCTGATGCAGGGGATTCTCTCGGCGGCTGCCACGGAGCTGGACGCGCTGACCGGCGCGATCCCCCAGCCTCCGGTCGGTGGGGAAGCCTGAGGTGTCCCAGCCTCGCGTGCTCATTCTGCACGGCCCCAATCTGAACCTTCTCGGCACACGGGAACCCGAGATCTACGGGCGCACGACCCTGGCCGAGATCGATCGTGCGCTCCAGGGGCAGGGGGCGGAGTGCGGCGCGCTCGTGACGTCCATGCAGTCCAACCACGAGGGCGCCCTGATCGACGCCCTGCACGCGGCCCGCACCGACGGGACTGCGGCGGTGGTCCTGAACGCGGGGGCGTACACGCACACCTCGGTGGCGCTGCGCGACGCGGTTGTGGCCTGCGGACTACCCGTGATAGAAGTCCACCTCTCTAACGTGGCGGCCCGCGAGTCGTTCCGTCACATCTCGCTCATCGCACCCGTCGCAGTCGGCCAGATCTCTGGCTTCGGCGTGGACTCCTACCGACTAGGCCTCGACGCAGCTCTCAAGCTGGTTGCACGGCGATAGACGGTCAGGGAAGGTTTTCATGGACATCGAGAGCATCAAAGCTGTGCTCGAGTTGGTCGCTGACACCGACATCAGCGAGCTCGAATACGAAGATGACGACGTGCGGATCGCCGTGCGCCGCGGCGCCCCTGCAGGCGCTCCCACCTACATGGCGGCTCCGATGATGGCGGCCCCGAGCGCGGCCTCCGGGCCGGCTGCAGCTCCGGTCGGCGCCGGCGGCAAGACCGTGGAGTCGCCCTTCGTGGGCACGTTCTACCGGGCGCCCTCTCCCGACTCGGCGCCCTACGCGGACGTCGGCCAGCGGGTGACGTCGGGGCAGACCCTGTGCATCGTTGAGGCGATGAAGCTGATGAACGAGATCGAGTGCGAGGTGAACGGCACCGTGCGTCAGATTCTCGTGGACAACGCCCAGCCCGTCGAGTTCGGCCAGGCCCTCTTCGTCATCGATCCCGACTGATGTTCCGCAAGGTCCTGATTGCGAACCGGGGCGAGATCGCGCTGCGCATCGTGCGCGCGTGCAAGGACCTCGGCATCGAGACCGTCACGGTGCACTCCACCGCCGACGCCAACTCGCTTCACGTCCGGTTTTCGGACCAGTCGATCTGCATCGGCCCGCCTGTCGCGCGGGACAGCTATCTCAACGTGCCGAATCTGATGTCGGCCATCGAGATCTCCGGTGCAGATGCGGTCCACCCGGGCTATGGGTTCCTCGCAGAGAACGCCGAGTTCGCGGAGATGCTGGAGAACGCCGGCGTCACCTTCATCGGTCCCACCGCCCAGCAGATTCGCCAGATGGGCGACAAGGCCACGGCGAAGGCGACGGTGCGGAAAGCGGGGACGCCCCTGGTGCCCGGCAGTCTCGGTTTGCTGCCCGATGTCGAGTCAGCGCGCGCTGTCGCGGAGGAGATCGGCTACCCGGTGCTGCTCAAGGCGAGCGCTGGAGGTGGCGGCAAGGGCATGAAGATCGCCCAGACGCCCGCGGACCTCGCCGGCGCGTTCCAGCTGGCGGCCGCCGAGGCGACAGCCTGCTTTGGCAACGGCTCGCTCTACATGGAGAAGCTGGTGCTGCGCCCGCGGCACATCGAGATTCAGGTTCTTGGCGACAAGCACGGCAACGTGGTGCATCTGGGTGAGCGCGAGTGCTCGCTGCAGCGCCGGCACCAGAAGGTGCTCGAAGAGTCGCCGTCACCGCTCGTGGATCCCGCGATGCGCGCCGCGATGGGTGCGGCGGCGGTCAAGGCGGCGAAGGCCATCGGCTACAACACGGCCGGCACGGTGGAGTTCCTCGCGGACGAGGACAAGAACTTCTACTTCATCGAGATGAACACGAGGATCCAGGTGGAGCACCCGGTGACCGAGATGGTCACTGGCATCGACCTCATCAAGCACATGATCCTGAGTGCGGCGGGCGAGCCGCTGCCGTTCACCCAGGAAGACATCCAGTTCAAGGGGCACGCCATCGAGTGCCGGATCAACGCCGAGGACCCGGTGACCTTCGCGCCGAGTCCAGGCCAGATCAGCGGCTATCACGAGCCTGGTGGGTTCGGGGTCCGGGTCGACTCTTGGGTGCACGATCGGGCCAAGGTGCTGCCTTATTACGACTCCTTGCTCGCGAAGTTGATCGTCTGGGGCGAGGACCGGGACCACGCGGTCCGGCGCATGCGTTGGGCGCTCGATGAGTACGTCGTCGAAGGGATTCGCACCACGATTCCGTTCCATCGTCGGGTGATGCGGGACCCCACGTTCCTCTCGGGCGAGCTTGATACTGGCTTCATCGACCGATTCCTCGCAGAGCCGCCCGCAGACTCCGCGTCCTGACCTTGGTATAACGCTGACCGGAAAGAGGGGACCTCGCCGTTGGCGCTCGACAAGCCGAAGATCCTGGCTGCTGCTCAGAAACACCTGGGCCGCGGCAACATCGACCGGGCTCTGAAGGAGCTCGGGCGGATTGTTCGTGATGATCCGAAGGATCTTCGCGTGCGCCAGAAGGTGGCGGAGCTGCTCGCACGCCAGGGCAAGATCCCGGACGCGATGCGGGAGTTCTACGTCGTCGCGGACTCCTACGAGCGCGGTGGGTTCTTTCCCAAGGCAGCCGCCATCTACAAGCAGATGCTGCGCTTTGAGCCCAATGAGATGCAGTGGCATCTCCGGCTCGGCACGATCTACCAGCAGCTCGCGCTGCTCTCGGACTCACAGGATCACTTCAACCGTGTCGCCAACCACTACGACAACAACGGCAGCCCGAAGGAGCGGATCGAGATCTACGAGACCCTCGTCTCGCTCAATCCGGACACCGTGGAGTACGCCGAGCGCCTGAGCGAGCTGTACCAGCGTGAGGGCGATCCGCAGGCTGCGTACGAGGTGTGGACCAAGGTCGCGCAGATTCTGGAGAATCGCGGAGACACCGACGCCCTCATTCCTGTGCTCGAGCGGATGGCCGGCCTCCGTGAGGATGATCTCGACCTCGTCCGCGGGCTGGCGAATCTCTACCTCGACCGCAACGACCCGCGCCGGGCGCTGGCGAAGCTGCAGGAGTGCTTCCGCGCCGACCCGTCGGACACCGAGACCCTGAACCTGCTGGCCGATGCATTCGTGGATCTTGGCGAGCACGAGAAGGCGGTCGCGGTGCTGCGCGAGCTGGCGCAGATCTACGAGGACCTCGGGTACGGCGAGTACCGGGACCAGGTCTACGACCGCATCGCAGATCTGGACGTGTCAGAGGGGGAGGCCTACTCCGGCGACGCGTCGCTGATCGTCGAGGGACTGACCGACCCGATCGATCACATCCACCTGACCCAAGAGGGCTCCGACGAAGAGGTCATTCAGCGACCTCTCGTCGCCGCCGAGACCTACATCGCCTACGGCTTCCCCGATCGCGCTCAGGACACCCTTGAGGCGACGATCGCCCGTTTCCCGGCGTCGTTCGCGCTGCACAAGGCCATCGTCCCGCTCCACCTGTACTTCTCCCAGCAGGGCGCGGTGCTCGAGAGCCTCGATGCGATGTACGAGATCGCCATGGACCACAGCGACTACACAGTCGCGCGGGCCTGTCTCGAGGCGGCGGTCGCGGCGGCACCGGACGACGAAGGCACCCGAGGCCGCCTGCAGGCGTTCTTGTCGGCGCTCGGGGAGTTCGGCTCCGGCACCGTGGCGAGTCCGACCCTCGACGAGCCCGAGATGGACGACTTTGGCGAGGCCATCGCGCTCTCGCAGCGCATCGCTGAGTCCACCGCCCAGGATCCCAGCAACATCGACAACGCCGCGAGTGGCTTTGGCGACTTCGACTTCGACGACTCCGAGATGCAGGCCTTGGCCGCGCAGCTGAGTCAGGAACTCGGAGGCGGCGAAGAGCTCGATCTCGACGACGATCCGCTGGCAGGTCTCGATCTGGATGGGTTCGACGACTTCGTCGAGACTCCGCGTAGCAGCTTCGAGCTGGGCAAGGACTACTACGATTCAGGCTCCTACGAGGATGCCCGGGTGGAGCTCCAGCGTGCCGTGGACGAGGGCGAGGAGCTGGTCGCGGCGCTCGAGATGCTCGGCATCGCTTCGCGGCGCCTGCGCGACTTCCGCGCGGCCGTCGAGTGCTTCCGCCGCCTGCTCGCAGACCGACTGGTGGGCGGCATGGACCAGCTACGCGTGCTCTTCGAGATCGGCGTCACCTACGAGGCGGCGGGGAACCGGCGCTCGGCGTACAAGGTGTACAAGCGGATCGTCGGCGCAGACCCGAACTTCCGGGACGGAGAGGTCCAGAACCGACTCTCGTCTCTAGAACTCGAACTCGGGATGGGTTAGTCGAAACATCAATGAGTTCGCGGGCGTAGCTCAGTTGGTAGAGTACGAGCTTCCCAAGCTCGGTGTCGCGGGTTCGAATCCCGTCGCCCGCTCCAAGAAGAAGCTCCGGTCCTAGGGCCGGGGCTTTTTCTTCTTGGGGGGCCCCGGGCGGATGCCTCGTCGAGATCGGCGTGCTATCTGCTGATCATGCGCTATATCCACACGTCGCTCGTCCCGGTCCTACCGCTGGAGCGTGCAATCTGGCGGTCGTGCACACACCGTTCAGCGTGAGCGCTGCCTGCGAGGTGGTGGAGACCAGCGACGGGGTGCTCTGGGAGTAGCGTGAGCGAGGCCGAGGACGACAAGCCAGCGAGGAGTCTGCTCCGCGTCCTGCTCTCCATTGTGGGTGTGGGCTGTGTCCTGCTGGCGCTGGCGCTCGCGGCGCTGGCGTGGTGGATTCGGTCGGACGGCGCGGCGGAGCTTGGCCGCAGGGTGGCCATCGAGCAGCTCTCCCAGCTGCTCGGCGAGGACGTGTTTGTGCAGGGGGTGACGCTGACCGGCCTGCTCCCTCCGCGCGCAGAGGTGCGGGGTCTCACCGTGCACAGCCGGACACCGGAGCGCCGGGGGTTGCCGCTGGCGACCGTGGATCGGCTGGAGGTGCGCCTGGGGACGGACCCCGATCTGAGCAATCGGATCATCCCCATCGACCATGTCGTGGCGCAGCGACCGCGGTTTCGCGTGGGACTGGACAAGGGTCAGCCCCGCGACTTCGCCGCCCTCGTCGAGCTTCTCAAGCCCAAACCCGATGACGGCGGTCCGGCGAAGGAGCCCGTCCGGGTCGATGTGCGCCGGGTGGAGGTGGACGACGCCGGCGCGCGGGTGTCCCTGGCCCCGCTGGGTCTGGGTGCCGCGGTCGCAGGTGTGTGGTTGGAGTTCGACCAGTCTCTCGCGATGCAGAGCCCGCCGCTGCGGGCGACAACCCGACGCACCGCCCCAGGGTCTCTGCGCATTGACGACATCGAGGTGGCGATTGGGCAGATCCGGGAGCGGGCGAGCCTCGAGCGCGGCACGTTCGACGTCGAGGATGGATTGCTGACCTTCGCGGACTACGGGCTCGACCTGCGCACGGGCCGGGTGGACCTGAGCGGGCAGCTCCCCATGGGGCCGCCGCGGGCGTCCGGTCCTGGGTACCGGCTCGATGCGCGCGCGGAGGTCGACCTGTCCGCCGTGCACGAGGCGTGGGAGAAGCTCCCCGAGCTGAGCGGCGCCGCGAACCTGCGGGTCGGCGTGCAGGGGAAGGGAGCGCACCCGGAGGTGGACTACGACCTGACCGCCACCGACGTCGAGGCGCTGGTGCACGGCCCGAAGAAGGACTTGCTGTTCAAGCTCGGCGACTTGTCGCTGCGAGGGTACTACCTGGAAGATCTGCTCAAGATCACCCGCAGCTCGGTCACCTGGGCCGGCGGGCGCATCGGGGTCGAGGCGGCGCTGACTCTGGCGGACGACCTGCCCTTTGACGCGAAGCTGCAGATCGCCGACCTCGACCTGGCCAGGGTGCTCGATGGCGTGACCGTGCCTGGATCGTGGGTGCAGATGCTGATGAACGGCACCGTAAGCATGCAAGGGCGCATCATGGACCCCGTGCGAGGCCTGTGGGGGAACGGCTCGGCGCGGATCGCAGCGCGGGACCTCATCGTGCGCGACGGCGCGTGGGATGCGGCCGTCCCCCACAGCACCATGCTTCACGTGCCCCGCGCAGACATCACCGCGGGCGTGACGCTCGACAAGGTGGGCGTGCATCTGGTGGGGGGGCGGATTCTGGGGCCGAACGGCTCGGACCTCGCGGTGGACACCGACTTCATCTTCGCGCGGCCCATGGGCCTGCGGCTGCACGCGGCGGGACAGGAGTTCGATACGCGGGATCTACAGGACACCGTGGTTGGCCTCAATGTTCAGGGCCGCGGCGGCATCGAGGTGGACATCTCCGGGCCCACAAACGATCTCGACATCGTGGGCCGCATCGAGCTCGACGAGTTTGTGTTCCTCAAGTGGCCGTTTGGGAGCGTGCAGGGGGACGTGCACTGGCACGCCCGCAAGGACCTGGAGTTCACCCGCTTGTTGGGGCAGCGCGGCGAGAGCTCCTTTGAGTCCGAGGTGAGGGTGCTGTTCGCCGACGTGTCCCGTGGCGGCACCCGGGAGCAGCTGGAGATCGACGTCGTCACGTCCGTCCCGGAGGGTCACGCTCGGGCCGAGGACCTGCTGCCCATCTTCTTCGGCGACGCGATCAAGCTGACGGGGCTCGGGGGAGGGGAGGCGCACCTGTATGGCCCGCCAGGCGCGTTGAACGGCGAGGGGCGGGTGAGGGTCCGAGACGCCGCGTATCTGTGGGAGACCTTCGAGACCGTCGATCTGGACGTGGTGCTGCGTGCAGGCGATCTGTTCATCCAGCAGGGGTGGGCCCGCAAGGAGTCCGGCGCGAGCTTGTTCGCCCGGGGGTCCATCGGTCGGGACGGCGAGGTGGACGTGGCGTTTCAGCTCGCGGACATGGGAGCGGACGAGCTCGAGCCGGTGCGCGCGGGGGACCTCCCGCTCGGGGGGCGTCTCTCGGGGGTGGCGGTGCTCTCCGGGGACCTGAAGAACACCTGGGTGGACGGGCGCTTGAGGCTCACCGACGCCGAGTGGGACGGAGAGATGCTCGGCGACTCGGACGTGCGTCTCCGCGTGCAGGATCACCTCGCGACCGCCTCGGGCACGCTGCTGGATGGCGGTCTCACCGCCAAGGCCGAGATGACTCTGCAAGGGATCTGGCCCTACACGTTCTCCATCGGAACCACCG